>Ga0247610_10000035_pt1 | contig 205896 bp, 134 predicted proteins | sample 174DNAGHGhighgp2_FD_193483 | JGI IMG/M metagenome (GOLD analysis project Ga0247610, IMG submission 193483) | Sheep rumen microbial communities from Palmerston North, Manawatu-Wanganui, New Zealand - 1742 DNA GHGhigh gp2 | ecosystem: Host-associated > Mammals > Digestive system > Stomach >...
ATCGTTTGGCTAGTAGTTTAACTCCTGCACCTTGTTTGTGCATCTTAATTACTTGTAACTTCTCCTCTAGTGAATGTACCATAAGCGACACTTTTGTTTTGTGTCTAACTTTTGGGGTTCACTTCAATTTATAAGGGCGTGCCGAAGTGCATTCCTGCTTTTTTTTGAATTATGCAAGCGTTTGGGCAAAAAAATGGAAATAAAAATCTAAAATTTGCTATGCAAAGGTAGCAAAATGCTCGCCCTCATAAATAAACGGCGACACATCCCATGTGATATAGTTCAGGATAGGCAACATGTATGTTTTTGTATTTTGGGTTATAGAATTAGGAAACTCAATCCCTCCGTCCCGGCAACCGATCGATGAACGTCTCCTTTACCAACGCAAAAGCCGCTTGCGGATCAAACGTCTGCCCAAACCGCAGCAATCCTTCCGTGTCCCCCAGAAACTCCGGATCCTGCATCTTGTCCGTCATGTTCTGCATAAACTGCTTGTATGTCGGCTTGCTCTCCACCACAAAATCCATGTACTCGTTATACGCACGCAGCACATCCTCCACATTCAGATCGGCCAACGTCAGCGCTTGATACAAGTCAAACAAATCCCGTCCCTTGCGACGCTGATACAATGCACGCAGTTTCGTCCCGATCAGCTCATCCAACTGATACGTCAGCAACTCCGCTTCGCCCTTGTACCACATATTCTCCACCTTAAACGGCACCTTCACCAACGGCAAAATCGAAAAATGCTCCTTGCAGTTGATCTCCACCTTGATATGCAGCGGCACAGACGGAAGTCCCTCCGATTGAACACGGAACAGCAGCGTGTTGTTATGCCGTTTCTGCTTCACTACCGGCTCACCCAGGAACGCCAATGCCTGACGCAGATGGATATACGTCTCTTTAATCGGTTCAGCCGTAACTTGCACCATATCAATATCTTCGCTGTATCGCGGTTGCGGTTGCAGGTACAACTTATGCAGTGCCGTTCCCCCACGAAAGGCCAGATGCGTTGCCAAATACTCATCCTTGTAAATCTCCGTCAACGCACGACAAATCAGCAGATCTTGCTCCACTTGCTCCTTCTCTTTCCATGGAACCACACTGCTCCACTCCGTTATCGCAAACTCCGGTATCATAACTCGTCTATTTCTATCGGTTGATTATCAATTATTTTCCATCGGTTCTCCACGTACTCCGTCTCGCCTTTCGATGCTTTCAGCACCACTTTGCGGAACGGCCTACCCGATGCTTTCAGCAATGCGAACAGCTCCTCTGCCGCTTTTTCTTCCCCCAGTACATGCTCTAGAATGTACCCCAACCGCTGCACTATCGGTGTGTTAAAACTGTTCAGCAACTCCACCGGCTGCTCACTCCATCGCATCTCTTCCACCAATTCTGCCAGTACCGTCGCAACACGTGTCAACCCACCAATCTCTTGCTCGAATAGGATCAGGTCCAGAGCCGTTAGGCACGGAGACGACACGTTCACCGTCCCCATCTGCGTCTTGAACTGCCGCATGAACCCAACCGGTATCTGCGCTTTGCGATGAAACTCGATGTCTATTCCTTTCCGATGAATCGAACGGATGGGTCCTCCATCCACGATGCAGTAGAACGTCTGCACACGCTGATGACTCGCCCCATAGAACGCAGCGGCATTCAGCAGTCCCACGTAGTACTGCCTTCCCATGAACCGCATCAACTGATCGATGTAGAATATGGGAGGAACAACGCCTTTGAGCCGGTATTCTGTCGGAATAATCACAAAGAAGTTCTGCCATGGAGAGTACAACACTCCTCGTCTGCCTATCAGCCATAGTGTCTGTGTCACTTGTGCTTTAGGCATAGCCGGGAATGCTTTGTCGATGTCGTTTCGCGTAAACGCATATCGTCCGTGGAAAGACTCATTCTCCACCCACTCAGCAATTGTTCTATTTTCAGCTTCTCTATTCATGTAATCAGAATGCAAAAATCTCCATAATTAGTATATTTTCGCATTTCCGCTGCAAAGATACAAAAAATTTTTGATATATGCAAGCGTTTTTTCAAAAAAAACGATTAGTGATTCTCGATTTTCGAATTAGAGAGTCAGCCACTCTTCGATACCCACAACATCTATCCGGTATCCGTCTTCCACTATCGTCTCTTTCCGGTCCCGCGTCACGATTGTCAGTTTGTCGCACCGCGTCCCTCGCGCAGCTTCCTTCGCCCCATCTATCTCACGCCTCCGCGTCTCTTCGTCCACCATGTCCCACGTCACTTGTATCACCTCTTCCACGCGCTCATTGAGTTGCACCACAAAGTCGCACTCGTGTCCGTCTTGCCAATAAAATATCTTCTTATCCGCACCGCGACGACGGAACAGCTCCAGTGCCACTATGTTCTCCAGTAACTTCCCCTTGTCCTCCGATTGCGGCATCAGCACCGCTTGACGCATTCCCGTGTCGATCATGTAGTATTTTCGAAGCGACATGTTCTCTTTCACCAACGACGCGCTGTATTTCGGATACCGCACAAACATATACGCCTCCACGGCCCAGTCTGCCCAATCATATAGGTCATCCTTACTCACTGTCACACCGCTGGAACGCATATCGTTCACTATCGCGTTGATCGATGTCGTCTTCGTCAGGTTCAGCATCACGCGCTTCAGGAAGTACCTCAACGCCTCTATGTTCTTTATCTTATGACGCTCCACCAAATCCCGGAACAGCATCGTGTTGAAGTACCCTTGCAGCAAACGCAACTTCAGCGACTTGTCACTCGTCAGCACCACTTTCGGAAACGCACCTCCGTATATGTACTCCTCCATCGCTGCATAACGTCGCGCTTTGTCGCTCTCCAAGTAACTGTCCGCATCTATCCCCTTGAATCGACATAACTCCCTGAAACTCAACGGCAGCATCTCGTAATCCAGTGTCCATCCGCGCAGAGCCGTAGATATCTCCGATGATAGCAACTTTGCATTACTTCCCGTCACATACACATGTTCGCAGTACGACTTGAACACACGAAGCACAAACAGATCCCAACCGGCAACGTTCTGTATCTCGTCGAAGAACATATACACGTCCTTCATGTTCATCTCCGGATACATCTCCCGATAGGCTTGCAGCACTTCGTCTAGTTCTTCTGTCGGCATGCCTACGATACGCTCATCGTCAAAGTTCACCCATAGTATCTGTTCGCGTTTCACTCCCGATGCCAATAGCTTATTCACCGCTAACATCAGCAGCGATGATTTTCCGGCACGACGCACACCCGGAACGGTTATTATCAGTTCCGGCTTTTCCGGCAGCACTACCTCTCGTTCTATTCGTTCGAACGGCAACTCTGCCTGGTTCAATGCGATTAGTGATTTGAATAACTCTTTTCTTGCCATATTCAGTAAATTTTATCCAAATTTAAGGAAACATTCCTAAAATCTTTCCTTATTTTTAGGAAATTTGCCGCAAAGGTACTGCTTTTTTTTGAATTATGCAAGTTTTTTCTTTGAAAAAAATGCAACAGTGCGGAAATAGCTTTTTGTAAGAGGCTGAATGATAGCGGTTTGGGGGTTGTTTTGCTGTTGCAGGGGGCTGTGAGAGAGTAAAGGTCTATACGGAAAGAGCTTGCAGAGTGGTGTATATTAGTAGTAAATTCTCATTTTGAGACCGCGAAATCGAGACTTAGAATCTCGAATATTGTTTAACTTAAAAATCTAAATGTATGATTAAAAATCTAAACTTAACAGAGGTACAGGAAGACCTTCGCATTGTTGAACATCTCGACTGCAATTCACTTCCTGAGAGTGTACAACAAATGATTGGTTTGGCAGCGACACCGGAGGAACGGGACATTATCTTGATGGCTACGCTCACAGCCGCGAGTGCGTGCGTACCTAATTTGTATTTTACGTACGGTCCGACAGGTAAGAAGTACTATGCGAACCTGCAATGTTTCATCTTGGCTGCTGCAGCAAGCGGAAAGGGTATCGCGAACCAGGCGCTGGAGATGGTACGGGTGCTGGATGAGCAGTATCCCATGCTGATAGCCGGAGACAGTACCTTGGCGGCGTTCTACAAAGCGCTCGAAGACCAGAACGGCTGCGGCTATATGCACGAGAGTGAGGGAAGCGTGATCACGGACATCTGGAAGAACGCTGCGGCGAACTACAACACGGCGTTGCGTAAGGCAGCCGAACATGAACCGATCAGTCGCAACCGCGTCAAAGGAGCATCGGAGATCAAGAACCCGCGACTGAGTATGCTGCTGACAGGTACGTTCGGGCAATACAAGGCGTTGGTGCCGAGTGTGGAGAACGGTTATTTCTCGCGTCTGCTAACCGTCGTCATCCCGGGAGCCAACGGTTTCGACAAACGCTATGTATCGTCCAAAGGAACACAGAGTGCCGTGCCGAAGATCGTCGGGCAGCGGTTGTTGCGTACGTATGCGGCGCTGAAGGAAGGCGGTGAACGCGAGTGGAGTTTGACAGATGCACAGAAAGAGCGACTCGGCGAACACTTGGAAACGGAGTACGGGACGTTGATCGGACTGTTGGGCGACAATTTTCACTCGGCGGTGATACGTATGGCAGTGCAGATTGAGCGGATAGCGATGATACTGAGCGCTATGCGCGGCAACTTCTCCGAATGTACGGACGATGACTACGAAACCGCCGAATTCATCGGGAATAAATTGCTGCTACACATGGCGAGTGCGTATCGAATGATTGACGGAGACGCACAGGATGTCGTACCGGAGATTAAACCGATCGACCAGCGCCGTGTCCTCTTCGACCAACTCAAAACCGAATACGCCCATAAAGAACTGGTTGCAGAAGCCAAAGCACAGGGCATTTCTGCCAGAACAGCCTTTCGATGGAACGAAAAATGGCTTTGCGAAGGCCTCATTACAAAGGCAGAATACGGCGTATATCGAAAAGTAGGATGACAAAGTGACAAAGTGGCAAAGTCTAAACAATGCTAATGTGCTTATTTACAGTAACTTTGTCAACTTTGCCACTTTGCCACTCAAATTCTTCTTTCATTAGGTCGGATGCCATCCGACATCGACCCCTTATCGGACCGTTATCGGTCCATTTACGAGGTAATCCTAGACCATTGACGGTCCAATCAGGATACCATGTACCTACCGGTACGTAATATTTTAACAATTTAACACTTTAACATGTATTATTATGGCATTAGTAACATTTGCAAATGGAATAGACACTATCCGTGGTGCAATTGATAGCGTCAAAGAAGGTCAAAAAAGAAGAGCACGTCTCGTTTGTCGTTGGAGACCACAAGGCCCGCAATCCTATGATAAAGACGGCTGCAAATTACACGAACTCTTTTATATGCGCTTTCATGAAGGGCCTTGGTCGGAAGGCGCGACGAAGAATCGCGAGATGATTAAGGCGTCGCTACGCATGGCACATGACATAGAGCGGGTGTGTTTGCATCCCGACGAGTTCGGAGAGGAAGATATAGAGCAGGCTCGTATCTGGCAGGAAAAGTACGCGGAGTATCTATCCACTATTCCGAAAGGAAGCAAGCAGCACTATAAGTTCTTCGGCTGGATGCAAAACCAGATTTATCAGGGGATAAGGCGTGAGGCAGTAGGGCTTACTGCTCAGAGATCTGAAAGCGGAAGTACCCCATAGTCTCGAGCGCTAAGACTTCGTCTTTCACTTCCGGTGTGAATCGTCCATGATCTTTCATGGCACGCTGGAACTGCGAGGCGTTGTTACGCTCCATGTAGTTGATTTTCAGGTGCTCGCTTAGCCATTGTCGCATGTCCTGATCGGAGCACTTGCGGCGGATATAACCGAGTTGGCGCATGGCATAAACGGAGGTGGTGAGGTCGCGGAAATGGTTCGGGTGCTGCTCCATGAGTTGGAGACGGTAGAGCAAGTGCTCTTGCACCTCTTCCGGCACATCGTTTGCCCAGAAGCGGATCTCTTTTTGCGGCAGAAGTCGCTCGGAGAGAAACTTCGTCCACTCCGTTTGCCATCGTTGCCATTGTTTCTGTTCGGATGGCGCGATTCCTTCGGTTTCATCGGACAAAAATGACCAATCGGTTTCTTCGGCAAAGATCTTTTTGCGGTCGGCAGCAGTGATTCGGGAACCGGGTAGTTCTTGCTTTTGGGCTACATACTCGTCAGAGAACCACTGTAGGTAGCGCTCCATGATATCAATTGCTTTCTCTCCCTCAAAAGCGAAAGTCGGTGCTTCCGTCATATCGGGCATATCTGCCAGTTTATCTACGGTGGGTGCGTCGGTCCAATCGGCATGGAGGAAACGTTGACGGCGGGTCTCCACGCGGGCGGCATCAATGAGCCATTGAGCGAAAGGCACCTCCCAAGGGACGGCTTCCCATATATGTTCGCAAAAGGTATCTTTCACCAGATACTGCATGTATGCGACGGTTAGTTCCACCGCCAGATTGAGGAGGCGGATATTGCGGAAGATATCATTGAGGCTATGTTCTCCGACGGCCAACTGGACGTAGTTATCCCGCAGTTGCTCCACTTCGGCAGAGAGATATCCCAGATCGTCGCGCAGCACCTCGCGATCATAGCGGAGGAAGAAATCCGCACGTTGTTCATCGCTATCCACGGCTATGCCGCGTGCATCGCCTTCGGGTGTATCAACGATGAGAGCCGCGAGAACAGCAGCAGCGAAGAAGCCGCCGAACTCGATGGGGTCATCGTCGTCGGGCGTATAGATGAGTCGATGCGACTCATAACGCGTATGCGTGTCTATGGTATAGTTGTCTAATAGGTGCATGGTTTGGGTTAGAGGATTAGAGGATTAAGGGGATTCATTTAACACAAGAGCCACTCCCAGCACGGAAGGACCTCAATCTCGCCATAGGTATCAGATAGCCGGTCTTTCGTATCAAAGGTAATAATCGTGCGACGCTTGCAAGGCAATGCATTGGCAATTTTTGATAAGCCATTTATCTCACGAACACGCGTGGAGTCATCCGAAAGATTATAACAAACCTGAATCGCCCATTCTTCCTCCGGGATATAAAAATCCACTTCTTCACCCGCATTATAGAAATACACGGTATCATTCTCGGGATCATGTCCGTAACGCCGGAATAATTCCAAAGCTACCATATTCTCCAAAAGCGCCGTTTCGCCATTGAACAAGAAGAGGTTGAGAAATCCATTATCTATGAAATAGTACTTACAAACACTTTCTTTCTCTGATATGGCTCCCTTGATATTTCTCAACCGCAACAAGAACCAAGCATCTTCGGCATAGGAGACATAACTCTGAACAGTAGGTACCGAAATCTTGCCTCCGATAGACGACAAAATATGGCTTATCCGGTTATAGGAAACCGATTGCCCCAGCGTTTCTGCCATCTTTTTGATCAAAAGACGCAATGCCGGCAAATTGCTAATCTTATTCCGAGTGGCTATATCGTTGATATAAATCTTTTGATACGTACTGCTGAGATATTCCCGCGGGACTGCTTTTTCCAATGATTCAGGCATTCCTCCCCAAAGAAAATATCGGTTATAATGATTGAAGAAGAGCGCTCGTGAAGAGGTCGTAAGCAAGGATTTCTCATCATGCGGCACATTCTTGATCGCCAGATACTCCTTGAAACTATAAGGATAGATGTCTTTGGGAATGAACCGTCCTCCCAAGGCACCCATTACTTCTTTGCTTAACATCTTGGCATTACTGCCCGTCAGGCAAATATGATACTTGCTATCTGCCATTCGGCGGGCAAATTTCTCCCAACCGCCAATATTCTGCATTTCATCCAGAAAAATACGGGGCTGACGTTGATAAAGCTCCTGATGACATTCTATAAGGAGGTTGAAATCCGCGGCTGTGAAGTTATCAATACGCTCATCTTCGAAATTCACATATAGGATATCAGCAGGTGTCAGACCGGATTTCAACAAACTCTTGATGATCGAATATAGCATATACGATTTACCCGCACGACGCACACCGGTAAAGACATAGTTGGCCGATTCATCCAACGCATAATCACGCGGAAGCACATCGATTGTTTCCACCAATTTCGTATTGTCCAAGAGGACTTGTTTTAGTATCTGCTTATCCATTTTTACAAACCACGCTTAATAACTTTTGCTGTTTTTATAAATTATCACTTTATAAATTCGGTGCAAAGGTAGTACTTTTTTTTGAATTATGCAAGCGTTTAGGCAAAAAAATTATTTCCCTCTTTCCCGGAAACGGCGCTCCAGTTCGTGCATCCGATCCATGAGTTTATCGAACGGAAGTTTATCACCATAAATCATCGTCTGACACATTTTTCGATAATCTTCTTCCCAATCGGAAAGCCACTCTTGCGGCGGAGTTAGAACAATGTTGTCACGAAAATCTACGGAATAATCCACATCGCGCATGGAAGTGAATACTGCCCGATGATGCAAAATACTCTCCCACAATGCATTATCAGTAACTGCTGCTTTTGCAAAATCCTTATCCATCATGCGTTCCAAATCATAGAGGTGTCTTGAGCGACGATTCGCGACTATTGTCTCACGCGGGATAGAGAACAACTCGTGTAATAGACATGCCTTCTCAACAAAAGTCTTGATAGGAGCAGCAGTTGCTATCATAGGGTTAACTAACGATGTGACTACTGTAGGGAACTGAGTCTCTATCATACTCTTAATATGGTGTTCAACCATGGGTTCCACTAACGAACGTGACCCAACCTCCAATACGACCTCGTTCTTGATATAGTTATATTTGTCCGCGAGTAGAGACGGATACTTAATAAAAATACGTCTCGGCTCCGGATAGGTAGAATCGCCCTCACCATCCGGTTCTACTTCCAGTGCCAGTTGGTCTGTTAGACCGTACTTTTCCAATCCGGCTTGCAGCGCAACCGCCAACACTTCTTTGACGTAGAGCGACGAACGTTTTCTCAGCGTTTTCAGTTGTTTTTTAGTTGGGTTGCCTTCGATTCCGTATACTGCCGGATCAATAGCGATGTCGATATCCTCCGAGAAACGCTCTATCAGGTTCTCAAATTTAGATAATGACGTACCGCCTTTAAAGATAATATGCGCATTTAAGTCAAGACTGAAAAGTACTTGCAATATGCAAGTCACCCACATGTCCTTCTCAATGGCAACAGCCGGCAGATGAATCTGTTCTTCAGCGCTACGCAATACGAGTCTTTTTTGCTCGTCCGACAATTCATGAAAGTTATTCATATAAATCTACAATTAGTTTTTTTACCCATGCGGGCATCAGTTTTAGATCCATGTCCGATATGCGCGGTTGTTGGTGTAGGATTTGTTTCAAGGCAGTTAACTGCTCAGGCGCTAAATTATCCTTTCCAATCTCCTTAAGCGCGATAGACACCAATTGTGCGAAAGAACTCTCGTATGCAAAATTCTTAGGCGCAGCATGCTTGAAGAGGATAGATCTACCATTCCGTATCTCAATCTTTCTCCCTTCGCCATTTGTGATATATACCACATTCAGCGGTACTTGTGTACTAAGACCTAATTTATTTATCGCGTACGCACCCGCAGGCGCAATAAGTACCCGGTCCCTATTGGCTATACTATAAGCAATTTCATCAAAAGTCGGATAGATAACTCCTAATCCTAATTCTTTGTCAATTTTAGGGTAGAAATACAATCCTCTAGCGACACGGATGATTTTACCATTCTCTGTTAATCTCTCAATCGCCTTTTGTACAGCAGACTCTGATCCATAGTGGGCAAAACGGGTAGGAGAAAACGCGACCCCCCTCCCGCACTTTCCGAGAGACCTAATTATCTTATCTTCAATAGATACCATATACTTTTTCTTTAAAATTTGTCGCAAATTTACAGGATTTTTGCGACATATGCAAATATTTTTACAAAAAAATGCAAATTATTTTTCTTTTTACAAAAAAATCGCACATACGCTCGATGCGTACATGCGATTATTAATGGGATAGATTAGGAAATTAATGTTGTTTGAGCCAAAGCGCGAAGAATTTTTCATACACCACATACGTGCCATCATCGTTTTGATAGAGCAGTTCCTTCTCCATTAGATTTTGAATGATGCTTCGGACGGTGCTATACGCTCCGAGTTGGTGTTTTTGAAGGAACGCATTACCGCCCGGCTCTTTGACTCTTCCTTCTTTGCCGATCGCGCGCAACACTTGCAGTTGGCGGTCCGTAATCAATCGGCAAATCATCTGATAGGATGGCGCTTCTTCCATCAATATCTGATTGAGCGTCACAAGTACCGTATTATAATCAATCTGCTTCGCTCCATTCTGGTAAAGTCGATTCAGCAAACTTTGGATATTCCATGTATAGCCATTCACAAGCGTATATAAGTCATGGAACGTGCTTTCGTCCATGTGCTGGCCATGCGCGGACAGATGTTTAGCGGCAAACGCGTAGTACACCGGCTCGTCGATCACATCAATATGCATCATCTGCGTACTGCGGTAGAAAGGACACTTGGCAGAAGAGAACATCTCGGTCATGATATGTTTCTTGCTGCCGGAGAAGATAAAATGCACGTTGTGCAACTGCTGGATATACGTGCGTAGTAGCGCTTCCATTTTCACGTCTGTATATTCCGCAATCGTTTGAAACTCATCAAAAGCCACATAGCAAGGAGTAGCCGATTTTTCTAAGTACGCCAAGATCTGCTGCAAAGTCCATTCTTCGCGCTGCGGCTGGATGTCTATCGTGCACTGAGGCATGCCACTGATAGGATCCGCTCCAAAGACCGGGCGTAACGCACCGAAGAAATGCGTGATCTCCGACCACACCTGCTCGGAGAAAGGCGTAATACGCCTGGTCAACACTTCTTGCGCAAAGAGTTTTGTAAATTCCTGCAGATTAGAGGTGCTATACAGATCCACATAGAAACACTGGACCTCCTTTGGATTCAAACTCTGGAAGAAATGGTGTATCAATCCCGTTTTGCCTACACGGCGGGGACTGATGAGCGTCACATTGCGGCCATTAGCCAACGCACCCGCCAATTCTTTCGTCTCCTCATCGCGGTCGCAAAAGTACTCCGGCCCCATGTAGGAGGTAATCGAAAATGGATTAAAAACAGTCTCTTTGTTTTCCATAATCAACAGATTTTATGCACTATAGTCATAGCGAAATTTTCGTCACACTTTTTTCGTCACATAAATTTCGCTGCAAAGGTACTGCTTTTTTTTGAATTGTGCAAATAAATCGGGAAAAATCACAAATATACTCGTGTTTTTTCTATCGCATCGATCATATTCTGTGGGATGTCCGTTTGCTCTTTGGCTAATTTAGGCCATTGACTTACCGCCTCGACCACTTGGTCAATAATAGCCTGTGCATGCTTGATATTCATCTCGTACGCTACGCGTAGCAGATCCTCGCGAGTGATATGATCCCATTTGCCGTTGATAGACATCTGGTGTGTGCCGGTCCAGCCGCCTGCCGGGTTATAGGCCCATGACATGTCGTAGGCCGGCGAGAGATGCCAAACGCCTTGTTTATCCATCAAGAACGAGATGTTTTTCGTATGGTCGTCTTGGTTGCGTGCTACGACATTAAACACCATCCTTCGGTAGAACTCTTCCGCCTCCGGATAGGTCAGGCGCAACTGTCGCATGACCGAAAAAGCCTGCTCGTACGAGTATGCATGCAGGATGTTGAAATCATAATGCGCTAAGCCGCAAAGCGTTTGCATATGGATTTTCTCGCCATTGGCGCGGTCGAAACGCTTCGTCATAAAATGTGCCCGGTCCTTCTCCCGATAGAGCCGACATTCGGTCATATGGATGCCAGCGGCTTTGGCAAGTAGCGAATGCACATATTCCACTTCGCCCCAATGCTCCGGATCACCCAACTCCTTGTTGGTCACACCATCCAACTTAATCAACCAATAATCAAACCCGTTCGGTGCGGTCGTTTGACCGCTGCGCACCTCTCCCGTCGCATCATTATAGGCAATCACCGCTTTGGCCCGCTGTCCGCCTGCCGATGTGCCGACGCGGATGATATCCAGTAGCGCTTCATCCGCATTGACCAGATTGGTCGTAAACGCTTCTTTATTAGACAAAGCCTCACGAGCCGCTTGCACCAATGACTCTATCTCTATCGTTTGTTCCGCATCCAACGCGCGTTCCATGGAAGGTACGAATTCCAGCGCACCCATACTGCGTTGCCCTTGAAAACAAAGCCGTTCCACCGGATTCACATCCTGACGGCCTTGAGCGGCTAACCACTTATCCAACAACGCGCGTCCGAACGCATCCGGAAGCGCCTCCGCTAACATTCCGGGCAGTCCCAAGAACGTCTTTTGACTATCGCGATCTTGGAACGAGTAGATCTTTCTTGCCAACGGCATCATAATTGGCGAAACTTCCAATCCTCCACGAATAAACTCCGGCGTGTACTCAAAATGTGCACATACCAAACGCTCGTCCCATAGGACAGTTCCTACTTTTTGTCCCCACAAATAGACATCTGCTGCTGTTACCATTCCGATTCAGTTTTTGTAGTTGTACTGGTATTCGGTTTGCGTATGCGCTGAGGCTTGCGGCTCTTACGCATCACTTCCGCATAGGCGATCGGACTCATCGGTTCTTCTTGAAAAAACCGATAGAACATATCTAACTCATTCAACGCACGAAGAATCGCCAGCAAACTGAGCACTGAGGTGTTCTTGCCGTTTTCAATCTGGCTGATACTAAACTCGGACAGCCCGCTGCGTTCTGCAAGGGCTTTTTGCGACAGGTTTGCTCCAAGGCGCAGCTGTTTCACCTTCTGCCCAATGACCTTCAAAAGGGCTCTGTCTGATAGGATATATGGGTCGTTCATTTTATTAGATATATCTATAGTTATAAACTAAAATAATCAATAACTTTTGCTATGTCAACAGTTATTTTCGTTTAATTTCGCTGCAAAATTACAACAAATATTTGATATATGCAAGAGTTTGCCCATAAAAAAAGCGCCGAAGCGCTCTTTTTTACTTATCCTCCTTGTTGAAGGGTAACTCGTCTTGCGGTTTGATGTGGTCTATGGCCTTGTCGCTACTGATGACCGAGTGTCCTAAACGTTGCTCAATATCCGCTCGGGCATTTCGCGCCACTTCAGCACCATCTTTCGCCACATGCGCGGCCTCTACGATTCCTTCCGGATTGCGCTCTTTGCTTAGGTCGGTAGCCGTTTGCTCCGCCAAGGCATTGAGCAGCAGTTCCATATTGGTCATGTTATCGCGCAGGTTCTGACTCGTCAGACCCTTATGGTGCTTATACTCGCGTGTCGTCATTCCGCTCCATACCTTACTCATCAGGTCGGTCAACGCCGCATAATCCGATTCTTCTTCGATACCGCTCCGCTTCCACTCATCGGTCAAGCCCTTGCGAATCTCAATGGTCTTGATACGCTGGTTGATCCAGTTCTCCGAATAGCCGAGGCGACGGTAATCTTTCACCGCCTGTTCGATACTACGCTCCGGATCTTGCAACTGGTAGAATCGCTCACTGCCCACCTGCGCCAACCAGCGTTTGATAGGCTCAGCTTTCTTGGAAGGTATAGACTGGATGATGCGCAGAATTCCCTCTAAATCAGCGACATCGGTCTCCCGTCTCTTGCCATCTGCAGCAACCAATTTCAAAGCGTTACAAATTGTAACGGTTTCAAAACCTTCATCGGAAAGACGCTTTTTGAGCACCCTCCAATAGGTTTGTGGATTTGTGCTCTCCGTTAGCACACCAACCACATCTACCACAGAGAAGTAGTATTTCTCCTTCTCGTCATCCCAAACTACGCGAATCTTCGTTTGGTCAAATATCTTGACTAAATCATGTGTAGCCATAGTGATTCAAATTTTCTGCAAAGATACAAAAAATTTTTGAATTATGCAAGTTTTTTCTTTGAAAAAATGCAATAGTGCGGAAATAGCTTTTTGTAAGAGGCAGAAAGATACCATTTTTGTGGTTTTTGCAAATTTTTTGAAAGATTTTTTCATTTTTCTGCATTTATTTGAAAAATTTGTTGTAATTTTGCAGCGCAAAATTGAAATGTCTATGAAACGGTTCTTCTTTTTGGGGGTTATAGTACTGATGGTGGCGACGGGTCGTGTGTCTGCTGCCGAAGAGTTGGATATCCATTCGCTGCACACGCTCTCCAACACGATGGAGCATTCGGAATTTGTGAAGATGGCTATCCGTCACGATGCGTTGACGCGTTCGATCACGGTGCAGGAGTGGTACGCCGAGCTGGGCGTGGTGTCAGATGATACGCTGAACATGCTCCTTCTGCCGACGCTGTATGACCTGATCGCGAAGGACTATTACGAGCGTCGTTTGCCCCAAAGAGACTCGGTTTATCAGGCATGGACGGCTTTTCATGCACAGGACGAGAACATTCTGCCGCGTCTCTATTTGCACCTGAAAGCCCGTTCGTATATCCCGACCGATACCTTGTATGCACTGTATGAAGCGGAGAAGAGCCGCTGGGAGAGCGGCTATATCCTGAGTCGCATTCATGAGTATGACCGACCGTATTTTTACGGGCTACTCAAAGAGTATCTGGAGACTTATCCGAGCTCGCCTTTTGTGCCCAATATCCGTTATGCGCAGCAGCGATGCGAGCAGTTGGCGGTGTATTACTCTTATGAGAGCCGCTTGAGCACGACCGATTCGGTGGTGATCGATTACAGCAACAGCAATGCGCATGAGATCGTGTTTGAACTGTACCGTCTGCCGAAGCGCTTGGCGAAGAAAGGCAAGTTGGGTGCAGCGCTGGAGAAAGTGGACTCCGTGCGCGTGACAACGGACAAGGAGTGGATCTTCGTGGAGCAAGAGAAGCAATGCCGCATGGCTCCACTGCCGTTCGGACGCTATTTGGTCTATGCCCGTCTGCCGGAAGACTCGCTGCAGCGACCTGCTTCGGCATTAAGGGACGATGAGATCATGGAAAACGCCTTCTTCGTGAGCGATCTGCGGGTGTTCGGGCTGAACGAGAATGTGTTTAATAAGACGCGTCCGTGGTATGTGGTGATGGATGTGCATACCGGACAACCGATATATCGCGCCAAGGTGAGACAAGCTCGTATAGCCCACCGTACCAACCGCAACGGCGAGACCAAATTCCGCAAAGGTGGTTCGTATTATCGGTATCTCTTTATGCAGTACAAGGACGATAGGTACCACGAACCCTTCTTATACGGCGGTTCTACGGCGGAAGAGATAAGCGGACAATTGAAACTGCTGCCGAACGCGACTATCTTCCGTCCCGGCGACACGCTGCGGCTGGCTATCGTAGGCAACGGTCGTGTTCGCTACCAATCGACGCTCATCACCAACGCTTCGTTGGCGGTGCATGTGAGCAATTACAGCGGCTATTCATTGGACACCGTGCTGATGCTGGATGAGGATGGCGCGGCGAACTTCTCTCTTCCTTTCACCGGCGATATGAAGCGGGGTGCGTATAACATCGCTGTCCGGCGAAATGATTGGAAGAAAGGCGAGATAGCCGCATACGGTATGTGTATGGTGACCTTGGAGGACTACCGTCTGCCGACTTTCAGCGTGGCGATCGATGACTCATGTCGTGTGATGCAACGCGACCGTCTCCAACCGATCACCGGTAAGGCGATGCGTACCAACGGTCTGCCGCTGAGCGGCGCGGAAGTGCTCACCACAATCCGGATGTGGGACAAGGGCTATCAAGTCAGTTATCTGGATACCACGCTCACCGATCAGGCGGGAGTGTTCCGTGTGCAGTTGTCCGACCGAGCTGCCGAACGGGCACAAAAGTGCGATATGCTGTTCATTACCTCTACCGTCACCGCCCCGGACGGCGAGACACGAAATGCCCATATCTATACGATGCTGCATTCCGACCAACCTACCGACCAACCCGATCCGGTTCGGATAGCCGGTGTGCCGCAAGACTCGTTGTTCTGGGTTCCGGCTGACAGCATGCTGATCAACGGTCGGGAAGTGACGATGCGTCTCGGTGTGCCGCGTGCCTGCTGGGTCTATTGTGTGATCAGCAGCCGTGAGCGTTTGCTTTCGCACACATGGCGGCAACTGGAAGCCGGCATGCATAGTTATTCGTTCACGCTGCCCGATGCGCCGGATGATTATTTGGATGTGCGCTTTGTGACTACCGGTCCGAAAGGGCAGCACGTGGAGTGTCACCGTCATCTGCCCGGCGTGTCGCCGACCGAGTTGCATATAGTGCCGGTCACGATGCGGGATTACCTCACGCCGGATGCCTGCGAGACTTGGACGTTCCGTTTGACCGATGCCAAGGGGCAGGCTGTGCAGGGACATATGGTGCTCGCGATGACGGATAAGGCCTTGGAGGAACTTCAATCGTCCGTATGGACCAACCGTGCCTTTGTACGCTGGACGGAGCCCTATACATCCATTTCCGAACCTATGTACGGCAGCCATTCGGAGCAGACGAGTTCGCATGTGCCGGCAATGAAGAACGGCTTCCGTTTCTTCCCGCCGCTACTCTATGCTCCCTACCGTATGGATAGTACGAAACAGCTTGTTATTCAAGGTAAGATTGTGGATGTGAACGGGGAAGCCGTCATCGGTGCATCGGTCACGGTACAAGGGACGACGACGGGAACAATCAGTGATTATGAAGGTTCGTTCCATCTGGCGGTGGAGCCGAATGCGGTCATTGAATGCAGTTTTGTGGGCATGCAAACGGTGACGCTGCCGGCAAGCAGTAACATGTATATCGTTCTGGAAGAGAACGAAGAGGCGCTGAATGAGGTGGTAGTGACCGGGTACGGCGTTGCCGGTGTCCAAGTCCGTGGCGTAGGCAGTCTGCGTGCCAAAGCCAATACGGTCTATGAAGTAGAGACGCTGGGCATCGTGGAAGAGGAGGAGGAAGATGTGTCATACCTTGTCTTGGCTCAGGATGGAAACAGCGCGACGGACAGCAAGCCTGTGGCGGAGTCCGATATGTCGCTGCCGTTGCGGGATGGTGATACGCGTCTGGCGCTGTATCTGCCGACCTTGCAGACGGATGAGCAAGGCGAAGTGCATGTGCATTTCGTTACCCCGCCGGATAACACCGAGTGGATGATACAAGCGTTCGCATGGTCTCGGAATGCTTCGGCGGACTACTACAGCCGCACGCTGATGGCACGTCGGACGCTGATGCTGCGTCTGCAGTTACCGCGTTTCCTGCGTCATGGCGATGTGATTAGTCTGCCTTGCGTGGTGAGCAACACGGCTGATACCGTGCGTCAGACGACCGTACGGGTTGTGATCCGCGATGCCCAAACGGATAGTGTTCTGCTCTCGCACACCGAAGCGGTGCTTGTTCCCGCGTCGGGTTCGCACACGCTGTTCGTGCCTTATACCGCTTCGCGTAAGGCGGATATTGTGGTGACGGCAACTGTACAGGATGCACAAGAAACGACCGATGGCGAGAGGCGGCTATTGCCCGTACTGCCGCTGGACGAACCCGTGCGCGAGTGCGTACCTTTCTATATGCGCGCGCTAGACTCCGTTGTCACCTTGCAGTTGCCGATGCCTGCTGAAGCGGAGAACCGTCAGGTGGAACTGCTGCTCTGCACGAACCCCTTGGCGTATATCGCTGCGCAGCTGCCGGCAGAGGTTGATTCGTCCGCTGTCACCGTCACGCAGTTGGCACATGCGCTCTATGCGCTGTCGCTACGAAATAAGTTGGCGCAAGAGTACCCGTCTGTTATTGAACCCGTTGATTGTTCGTACCTCGTGAGCGAACTGAAGAAATACCAGCGTACCAACGGTGCTTTCTCGTGGTTGAAAGACTACCGCAGCGGTGCGTCGTATTACCTTACCCTGCGTGTGCTCACGTTGTTGGGCGAACTGCAAGAAGCCGGTGCATTGGACAGCCGTCTGAAATACACGCAACGGCAGGCGGTGCGTTATATCGACCGCGAGATGCTGAACCGTGAAAAGGAATACCGCAAGGCGCATCATGACTCGCTGCCCGATTACACGACCTATGCGCAGTATGCGTACGTGCGCGTGTTGTGCTCCGAAGCGCAAGATGAAGATACCCGTCGTATCGTTTCCTCTATTCTGGATGCGCTCTATCAGAACCTGAACAGCAAGGAGTTGACCTCTTGGCCGTTGCTGGCGTTGACATTTGAGCGCGCCGGGCAGCACGAGCGTGCGCTGGCGATGATCAACGGCCTGCGTCGTTATGCGACGATGGATGCTGCGCATGGTATGTATTGGAACAACCTGCCGGATCGCTGGTGGTGGTATCGCCAAGCGGATATACAGGCTTCGTTCCTGTTGGCATTCAGTACGATTGACCCGCAACCGAATGAGTTGGAAGCGCTGCGTCAATGGCTGATTCTCAACAACCGCACGACCGAATGGGGGCAGTCGTCGCTGAACGCATATGTGACGTATGTGCTGATGCACGGCATGCCGGTAGAAACACCTGCTGAAGCTCCTGTTCAGACGATTGTCCTGCCGGACAGTACGGTGAGCTATACGCTGCGCCGTGAGACGGACGGTTCGATGTGGGGTGCGCTGATGAGTTCGTACATCGCTCCGGCTAACCAATTACGTCCGTTTGCTACGAAGGCAATTGGTATAACGCGTGCGTACGAACGTGCCGATGAGGCGGCAAAACCCGATGCGCCGCTGACCAAAGGGGATCGTATCCGTGTCACGCTGACCATTACTACCGACCGTGAGATGGATCAGGTTATGGTGACCGACCGTCGTCCGGCGCTGCTGGAACCGGTGGGTGCGTCCTCGTACGCATGGCAAGAGGGTGCGTTCTACTACCGCGAGATCCGCAACACTGAGGAGCGCCTGTACATCGAACACCTGCGTCGCGGCACGACGGTGTTGACCTACGAATGCTACGTCACCGCTACGGGTACCACCTTGGCAGGTCTTGCCCATATCAGTAGCGAACTCGCACCCGAGTTCACTGCCCATACGGCCACAGAAACACTGCAGGCAGAGTAGTGAAAAGGTCGGTTAAAAGGTGTCAAAAGCGGTATAATTGGTCAAAATGAGCAAAAAAGAATGGGAAAATGCGCAAAAAATGCAAAAAAATTTGCGTATGTCAAAAAAAAGCAGTACTTTTGCAGCCGCTTTTGACAAAATGGCGGGATAGCTCAGCTGGTTAGAGCGCATGATTCATAATCATGAGGTCCCCAGTTCAATCCTGGGTCCCGCTACCAGAAACGTCCTACGGGGCGTTTCTTTGATTATGAATCATGAGGTCCCAAGTTCTTATCTCGGATAAATCCTCGAACGATTATGGCTTCGCCATTTTCAATCCTGGGTCCCGCTACCAGAAACGTCCTACGGGGCGTTTCTTTGATTATGAATCATGAGGTCCCAAGTTCTTATCTCGGATAAATCCTCGAACGATTATGGCTCCGCCATTTTCTAGGGAGTTTTAGCCTACATTGAACTGACTGCCGCCGATGAACTCACGTAGGATCGAGGTGCGGGGGATATAAGAAGCCTCCAGACGCTCGAAGAAACTCAGGTAATAGAGCAGCTGCTCCGCCACTTTGTATTCCTCCGCCGCAGCCGGCACTGTCTGCAAGGCTGTCTCCACCGTATTGCGGATCGCCGGCAACTCATACAGCATCGAGGTGTCGAACTGGGCATCCGCCCGGTCGCGGAAAGGTTCAATCCATTTCCCCTCTCCTTCCCGCACATCGGCCCAACCGGCGATAGTCTGGATCGGCGTTTTGCCCCGTGTACGATAGTCCCGGCTCATGCGGCGCAGCAGCCGATGCACATAGGTCGGGATCCATGTCTCGCCGTCCAAGGAAACCGGACTCATCGGAGCGGCAAAGATCTTATACTTGTATTTATCATCCAGATGGGCAGTCAGGATCGGATTGAGGGCATGGATACCTTCCATCACCAGCACCGCTTCATTCTCCAGCGCCAAGGTCTCCCCCGGATACTCACGACGCTCTTCGGCGAAGTTGAAGGTTGGCAGCGCGATCTCTTTGCCTGCCACCAGGGCCTTGAGGTCCAGCTCCAACTGCTCCAGATCGATCGCATAGACGGACTCATAATCCTTGCTTCCATCGGGTTTGAGCGGCGTCAAGGTTCCGTTCAGATACCAGTTATCGAGCGACAAAGCCACAGGTTGCTTGCCCTGTGCGAGCAGCTCCAGACAGAGCTTATGACTCGTACTGGTTTTTCCGCTGGACGAGGGTCCTGCAATCAGCACTACCCGCACATCCCGTTCGCATATCTCGCGGGTGATACGGGCCAGCTGCTCGGCATGGTAGTTCTCTCCTTCGGCCACCAACTGCGGGGCATGCCCGGACTCAATCATCTCATTGATGTACGCCACACGGCGTTTTTCTTCAGCTATCATATCGGATCTATATCTATGATTATTTTTGTGTTTTTATTCGATTTCATCGAAGAAATATGGTCAATTGCTTCCTGCACCCGCCGCTTGGCTTCCGCCATATTGGCGCCACTCTCGATACGCAGCGTCAGCTCACGCAGCGTATAAGCCTGCACCCGTTCAATCGAGGGCACGATGACGGCCGATACCCGGTTGCCGAAGATCTGCTTGAGGTAGGCCTGTAACTGCTCTGCTGCGGCTTGCACCCGGGTACTGTTATGGTCCTTCAGATGCAGCCGAATAACCCGATGAAATGGGGGATAATGGAACATTTCCCGTTCCCGGATCTGCTGTTGGTAGAGGGCTTTGTAATCGTGCTGTTGCACCATGCCGAGCACGGTATTCGACGGGTCGAAAGTCTGAATCCACACTTCACCTTTTGTCCCTTTGCGTCCTGCGCGGCCTGCGACCTGTTCGAGCATCTGATATGCTCGTTCGTACGCCCGAAAATCCGGTTGGTTGAACAGCGGGTCGGCATTGAGCACCGCCACCAGACGGACGTCATCAAAATGGAGCCCTTTGGTGATCATCTGCGTGCCGACCAGGATGTCGCACTCGTGGTTGGCAAAGGCATTGATGATATCCTGATAAGCGTTCTTGTTGCGGGTCGTGTCCAAGTCCATACGCAGTACACGTGCTTCGGGGAAGAGCGTTTGGATCTCATCTTCAATGCGTTCCGTTCCGAAACCGATGATTTTCAGTTCGCCTCCGCATTGCGGACAGACCGGTGGAACAGGTGTGTGGTAGCCGCAGTAATGACAACGCAGTTCGTTTGCACGTTTGTGGTACGTCATCGGCACATCGCACTGGACGCAGCGAGGCGGCTGACCGCAAGAGGTGCATTGGATAAGCGGGGCGTAGCCGCGGCGGTTCTGGAACAGGATGACCTGTTTATGCTCCGCCAAGATCGCACGAATACGTTCCACCAGCGGATCGGAGAAGTGTCCGTACATCTCTTTGCGGGTGTACTGACGCTGCAGGTCAATGAGGGTGATATCCGGCAACTCAACCCCGCCGAAACGTTCGGTGAGCGACACCAGACCGTAGGTGCCTTTGAGCGCCAGAAAATACGATTCGATCGAAGGCGTAGCCGTTCCTAACAGCACGTGGGCATGATGCTCCTGAGCCAGCATGATAGACGCGGCCCGCGCATGGTAACGCGGCGCCGGTTCGGCCTGTTTGTAACTTGGGTCATGCTCCTCGTCCACAATGATGAGCCCTATGTTCGGTACCGGCAGGAAGATCGCACTCCGTGCGCCGATGACGACGTAGTTATTGGAGATTGGAGATTGAAAATTGGAGATTTTCTTGTAGCGCTCTTCCCGTTCTGCATCTGTCAGACGGCTGTGATAGACCATGAGTTGGTCGCCAAAGACCTTCTGCAGACGGCTGGTGAGTTGGGTGGTGAGCGCTATCTCCGGCACCAGATACAGGACGTTCTTACCGGTCTGCAGTTGCTCCTGAATGAGGTGTATGTAGATGTCTGTCTTACCGCTGGAGGTGACCCCGTGCAGGAGGACGATGTCTTTTCCGGATGCCCATAAACTCTTGATTTCATCGGCACAATGTACCTGCGCTTCAGACAGGTCGTGTAGGGGTTCGATGGGTCCGGTGTAGGCTTCCAAGGCTGAGCGGCGCCGTTTGGGCGGATTGGTCAGTCGTTTGTCCACGCCGGAAGGTAAGGCGGCAGCCATCACTTCGCCTAAGGTGCACATGTAGTACCGGCTCATCCACTGCCACAAAGCCAGTTGTTCGCGGGAGACCGCAGGGGCGTTCTCAATAATGCTCGTTATCGGACGGATCTTATCCGCCCAGGTTGCATCAACGGGTTCGGTGTGCTCGCGCAGCACGATGCCTCGCATCTCTTTCTTGAGCAGCGGCACGATGACACGTGTGCCGGGGGCCGGCATAGACAAATCATCCGGGACGCTATAGGTATAACAATCCCGGATGGCAAGGGGTAATATGATATCAACAAACCTCACTCGCAATCGCTTTGTTGTAGCAAGCGCGGCAGAGGGGTTCGTAGCTGTCTGTTTCACCCAACAGCACGCGTTTGTCGGAGGCTACGAGACGGTGGCTGACGTATGCCAGATCGCCGCAGTTGACGCAGATAGCGTGCGTCTTGTACACGTCGTCCGCAATAGCCATGAGGGCGGGGATCGGACCGAACGGAACACCCTTGAAGTCCATGTCGAGGCCGGCTACGATGACGCGTATGCCGCGATCGGCCAGCTGCTTGCACACGTCCACGATACCCATATCGAAGAACTGTGCCTCGTCGATACCGACTACGTCGATATCGTCCACCATGAGCAGGATGTTCTGGCTGCTGTCAACCGGCGTGGATTGAATGACGTTGCGGTCATGGCTGACCACATCCTCTTCGCTGTACCGTACATCAATGGCCGGTTTGTAGATCTCCACGCGCAGTTTGGCGAATTTGGCACGTTTCATACGGCGGATGAGTTCCTCGGTCTTGCCGCTGAACATGGATCCGCATACCACTTCAATTGATCCCCGTCGGAGCGACGGGCCTTTGGTGTCTCGTTCTGAAAACATAATTTCTCAAATTTTGCATGCAAAGTTACAACTTTTTTTTGAAAAATGCCTAAAAATTCCCGATATATCCACAAAAAATAAGGATTTATCGAAAAAAAAGTCCAAATACTTGCGTATGTCAAATTAATTTTGTAATTTTGCCGCCGATTTATGAGTAAATCACAATTAACAAATTTTATATGCATATGAAGAAAGGTTTATTTCTTTGCCTCATTGCTGCAACAGTAATGCTGGCGTCGTGCGGTACCGTACCCGAACTGGAAGAGGTCGTAGTTAACCCGAGTCCGTTGGAGATGAAGGGTGGTAAGGTACATGCAGACATTACCGGTACCATTCCGGCCAAGAAATTCGCTAAGAGGGGTGTGCTTGTAGTAACCCCGGTTCTCAAGTTCAACGGCCAGGAAGTACTTGGACAACCTGTTACCTACGTAGGTGAGAAGGTAAAAGAGAACGGTACTACCGTTAATTACAAGAAGGGTGGTAAGTACACACAACAGTTCGATTGCGACTATGTTCCCGCAATGATGAAATCCGAGCTGTACCTTCGTTTCGAAGCTCGTAAGGGTAAGAAAGTGATTGAGATTCCGGACGTTAAGATTGCTGACGGTATCGTTACTACTCCGGAGTTGGCGAAAGTAAACGACAACCCGACCGCTTCTACTCCCGACAAGTTCCAACGTATTATCCAGGAGTTGACCAAGGCTGACGTGATGTTCCTTATCCAGAGTGCTAACCTCCGTTCGTCTGAGACGAAGTCGGATGGCGTAAAAGCGCTGGAGAACGCTATCAAGGACGCTAACGCTGACGAGAAGAAAGAGGTTAACAAACTCGAGATTTCCGGTTATGCATCTCCGGATGGTGCCGTTAATCTGAACGAGCAGTTGGCACGCAACCGTCGCAAAGTGACCGAGGACTTCCTCAAACGCGACCTCAAGAAAGCTAAGATCAACGTGAACTTCGCAGGTGACGTTACCCCGGAAGACTGGGAAGGTTTCCAGGCAGAGGTAATGAACAGCAATATTCCTGACAAGGAGTTGATTCTGCGTGTTCTGTCGATGTACTCTGATCCGGACGAGCGTGAGGCACAAATCAAGAAACTGGCTTCCGCATACCCGGTTCTCGCTGAGCAGATCCTTCCGAAACTCCGTCGCAGCCGTCTGATCCTGACGACCGATATCATCGGTAAGAGCGATGACGAGCTTCGCGCTTTGGCAGCTAACGATCCGGACCAACTGAATGTAGAGGAGTTGCTGTACGCTACCACGCTGACCAATGACAAAGCCGCTAAGTTGGCTATCTATCAGAAAGCAGCTGATAAGTACAACGACTACCGTGCATACAACGGTATGGGTCAGATCTACTACAACGACAACAACATCGCTGAGGCTCGTCGTTGCTTCACGAAGGCATTGGCTATCGAGCCGAATGATCCGGACGTGAACTACAACGCAGGTCTGGCAGCTCTGGCTGACGGTGATCTGAACAAAGCAGAGGAGTACCTCGGCAAGGCAGCCGGCACGAAGGGTAACTTAGGTGCCGCTATGGGTACGCTCTATACCAAGAAAGGTAACTACACCGCAGCTAAAGAGGCTTACGGCGAGAGCGCAACTAACAACGCTGCTGTTCAGCAGATCCTCAACAAAGAGTACGAGGCTGCTAACAAGACGCTGAACAACGTGAAGGAGCCGAACGCTACTACCGCTTATCTGAAGGCTGTTGTAGGCGCTCGTCTGAACGACAAAGAGGCTGTTTACAAGAACCTCAAAGAGGCTATTGCTAAGGACGCTTCGTTCAAAGCACGTGCTCAGAAGGATCTTGAGTTCGCTAAGTTCGCTGAGGACGCTGAGTTCCAAGCAATCGTTAAGTAAGTATGTCCGTACTTTTTCCAAAAGTACCCAAACCCCGTGAGTGGGACTATCGCCCCATTTACTTCGACCCGGAAAAGGAGGCGCGCAAGGATAAAAGACTTGCGCGTCTTCAGCACGGGGCTTTCCGGGAACAGCATGAAAAGAACATGACAGAGTTGCGGAAAAAAAAGAATTCCCGGCTCGTGTTGTGGTTAGCACTTCTCGGTGCACTCGTTGTAGTGATGTTTTTCATCCTATAACATCTCCTAATTATATATAAGGTGTGGATATCATTCATTTATTACCGGACAGCGTAGCGAATCAGATTGCGGCAGGCGAGGTTATTCAGCGCCCTGCATCGTGTCTGAAAGAGCTGGTGGAGAACAGTCTGGATGCCGGCGCCAAGCGCATTCAGGTCATTGTTCGTGATGCCGGTCGTACGCTGTTGCAGGTGATCGATGACGGAGTCGGAATGAGCGAGATGGATGCCCGTCTTGCTTTTGAACGTCATGCCACCAGTAAGATCCGCGAAGCGCAGGATCTGTTCTCGCTGCGCACGATGGGTTTCCGTGGTGAGGCGCTGGCTTCGATCTGCGCGGTAGCACAGGTAGAGATGACCACCCGTCGTGCGGAGGATGAGACCGGTACGCTGCTGGAGATACACGGTTCGGACGTGGTGCGGCAAGAGCCGTGCAGTTGTCCGGTGGGCACGAACATCAAGGTGAGCAACCTGTTTTTCAATGTGCCGGTAAGAAGAAAATTCCTCAAGACCGACCAGACGGAGCTGCGCAACCTGCTCACGGAATTCTACCATATCGTGCTGGTGTATCCGAAAGTGAGTTTCACGTTCGTGCACAACGATGAGATTTTGCTGGAACTGCCGGCCGGCACGGAGAAACAGCGCATCGAGGCCGTGTTCGGCAACCCGAAGAAGAATGTCTATACCTCTGCGTTTGTGGATGTGCATACGGAGACGGATTTGGTTAGTATTCGGGGTTTTGTGGTCAAACCGGAGAATGCCACCCGCAAGGCGGAGCAGTACTTCTTCGTGAACGGGCGTTATATGCGCCATCCGTATTTTCTGAAGGCGGTGCAAACAGCCTATTCGGGCATGTTGGTCAATGACTACCAGCCGTCTTTCTTCATCTATTTTGATATCAATCCGGAAGCCATTGATGTCAATATTCACCCGACCAAGACGGAGATTAAGTTTGCCGACGAGCAGACGATCTTCCAGATCTTGATGGCTTCCGTCCGCGAGGCGCTGGGTAAGTTCACGCTATCGCCTCAGATTGATTTTGATACTACCGGATCGATTGATATACCGCTGGCGAAAGACCAGCCGGTGAGCCGTCCGCAAGTGACGGTCGATCCTACCTATAATCCGTTCCATACGCGTGGAGCGGTCTATCCGGACCGGGTTCCGACCAATTGGGAGAGCTTGTATGAGGGCCTTTCGCAAACTCGAGATCTCGAGACTTCGGCATCTCCGGAACCGGTAATTGCCGATGTTGATTCGTGTCCGATGTGGCAGTACGCCGGTAAGTATATTCTACTACCCGGGGCTACCGGACTTGTGCTGATTAATCAGCATCGTGCGCATGCGGCTGTTCTGTATGCGCAGTTCCTGGAGCAGTTATCGCACCTGCAGGGAGCGAAACAGCAGTTGCTCTTCCCCGAAGTGATCAGCCTGCCGTCGGATGAGATGGTGCTGTTGGAGCATATGTTGGCAGACTTGCGTGCTATCGGGTTTGAACTGGATCAGCTGTCCCCGGACAGCTATTCGATACAGAGTATCCCGGCGCAGTTGTCCAATCAGTCGGCGCTGCCGGTACTGCAGCAGATCATCCAACAAGTGCGTGAGCGCGGAGCGGACACGCAGCAGGAATGGCGCGAACAGATTGCCTTGTCCTTGGCACAGAGTGCGGCTATTCCGTACGGCAAGACGCTGACGGAACCGGAGATGCGCGATCTGGTGAAACGGCTCGTGCAACTGCCGTCATACCGACGTATGGCAGACGGCAAAACGATCGTCTCTGTGCTGACTGACGAAGAGATAAATAAACGATTTTGATAGCATATGAAAAAAATCACCTCGTACATTGTACTTAGTACCTTTGTCCTTTTCGCGGCTTGTACGCCGCAGGACCATCTGACTATTCTGCATACGAACGATACGCATTCGCAGATCGAGCCGAAAGCAGACGGTAATGGAGGTTATGCGCGCCGTATGGGCTTGATTAAGCAGGAGCGTGAAGCGGACAAGAACCTGTTGCTGCTGGATGCCGGTGATTTCTGCCAAGGCACGCCGTACTTCAATTTCTATCACGGCCGAGTGGAGATTGATGCAATGAACCGCATGGGGTACGATGTGGTTACGTTGGGTAACCATGAGTTCGATAACGGACTCGATACCCTGGCTGCTGTGCTGCAAACGGCTCATTTCCCGATCGTATGTGCCAATTACGATTTCACGGGAACGGCCTTGGAGAAGATTGTTAAACCGTACGTCGTGCTCAACAAAGGCGGTGTGAAAGTGGGTGTGTTCGGTCTGGGTTGCGACCCCAAGGGACTGATTGCGGACAAGAACTTCAAACCGGCGCAGTACAACCATCCGTATGCGATTGCGCAGCAGGTGACGGACGAGTTGCGTGCGAAGGGATGTGACGTAGTGGTGTGTCTGAGTCATCTGGGTACCTTCGGCAAAGCATCGGAAGATGTGTGCGATTCGGCATTGGTCAGTCAGACCCGCGGGATCGATGTGGTCGTAGGCGGACATACGCACAAAAAGTACACGGATTTGCGGGTAGCGAATGTTGACGGAGACAGCATTCCGTTGTGCCAAATGGGTAAGAGTGGCATCTATTTAGGCAAGATTGTGCTAAATTTAGGTGACAAAAGCAAAAAATAAGTCCAAAAATTTGGTCAATTCAAAAAAAAGCAGTAATTTTGTGCCGTTTTTCCAAAATACGCGGAAAAAGGAAGGTAAAGAAATTATTAAAAACACACATAATTAATAACTAAACATTTTAGTATTATGGCAGAAATTGAAGCAAAAGTGAAAGCAATCATCGTTGATAAGCTTGGTGTGGAGGAGTCTCAAGTAACGAACGACGCTAACTTCCAGACGGACCTGGGCGCTGATTCGTTGGATACCGTAGAGATGATTATGGAGTTTGAGAAGGAGTTCGGTATCTCGATTCCGGATGAGGATACGCAGAAGATTGCTACAGTAGGCGACGCTATCGCTTATGTGGAGAAAGCAACGAAGTAATTCGTTTCCACAAGTGGTTTACGAGTTTACGGGCACACTGTAAACTCGTATGCTATATTTATACATTTAGGTTACATGCAGTTAAAAAGAGTTGTTATAACAGGTCTTGGCGCGCTTACTCCGGTGGGTAATTCCGCACCGGATACATGGGAAGCGTTGGTGAAAGGAGTGAGCGGAATCGCGCCTATTACTGCGTTTGATGCGAGTCTGTTCAAGACCCGGTTCGCGGGTGAAGTGAAGAACTTCGATCCCGAGGCGTATATCGATCGCAAGGAGGCACGTAAGATGGACCGCTATTCCCAGTTCTCCGTGTGTGTGGCAGATGAGGCTTTGCGTGACAGTCAGTTGGACTTGGAGCGTGAAGATCGTTCCCGCGTAGGAGTAGTATGGGGCAGCGGAATGGGCGGATTGCAGTCCCTGGAGCAGGAGATGTACAGTTTCGCTGAAGGAGACGGCACCCCGCGTTTCAATCCGTTCATGATCCCCAAAGCGATCCCGAGTATTGCGGCCGGACAGATCTCTATCCGGTTCGGTCTCGGGGGGTTGAGTTTCTCGGTATCCACGGCTTGTTCTTCGTCCTCTCATGCAGTCGCTTCCGCGTTTGACCAGATTCGTCTGGGACACGCCGATGTGCTGCTGACCGGCGGCGCTGATGCAGACATCAGTTCAACGGGTGTGGGAGGATTCAACTCACTGCATGCACTGTCCACCCGCAATGACTCGCCGGCTACGGCCAGCCGTCCGTTCTCCAAATCGCGTGACGGGTTCGTGTTGGCAGAAGGCGCTGCCTGCTTGATTCTCGAAGAGTACGAGCATGCCAAGGCGCGTGGTGCGAAGATCTATGCGGAGATCATCGGCGAAGGTATGACCTCGGATGCGTACCATATGACCGCTCCGGATCCGGAGGGAAAAGGTGCAGAGCGTGTGATGCGTTTGGCACTGCAAGATGCCGGAATTCGTCCCGAACAAGTGGACTTCATCAACACACACGGCACATCCACCCCGTTGGGCGATGTGACGGAAGTGAAGGCGATTGAGCGGGTGTTCAGCGAGCATGTGTATGAGATGAATCTGGATTCGACCAAGTCGATGACCGGTCATCTGATCGGTGCTACCGGCGCCGTAGAAGCGCTGGCCTGTATCATGGCGCTGAAGGAAGGTATCATTCCGCCAACGATCAATCACGACCCGGAGGATATGGATGAGAACATCGACTATCGCATCAATTTTACGTTCGGTCAGGCCCAGAAACGGGATATCCGCTATGCGCTTAGTAACACCTTCGGCTTCGGAGGCCACAACGCATGCCTGATCTTCAAGAAGTGGGAAGAATAAAAGATAGGGTAAGGTGCCCCTGAATGCATCTATATTAGTCACTGTTTTAAAAATTTAAGGTATTATGATTACAAAAATTGGTGAGAACGCAGGCCTCGTATGGGGTGCTCTGCAGAACGGCGCTCAAGGCTTGAAAGCGCTGAAGAAAGCTACCAAACTCAAAAACGAGGAGCTCTATTTGGCTCTTGGTTGGCTGGCACGTGAGGGTAAAGTAACCTTTACCGAGGCTGAGGCTGACACGATTATTGCATTGGCATAATCATGGTAATTGCTATCGTAGGCGCTTCAGGCGCCGTCGGACAGGAACTGCTGCGTGTGCTTGCACAACGGCAGTTCCCCGTATCCGAACTTCGTTTATTCGGTTCAGAGCGGAGTGCCGGCACAACGTATGAATTTGAAGGCAGGCAGTACGAAGTACAGCTGCTGGAACACAACGACGCTTTCAAGGGCGTCGATATTGCTTTTGTCTCCGCGGGCGCGAGCGTGTCACGTGCGTATGCGGAAGACATCACCCGCTTCGGGGCTATCATGATCGACAACTCCTCCGCATTCCGTATGGACGAGGATGTGCCGTTGGTAGTACCGGAAGTGAATGCGGCGGATGCCTTGAACCGTCCGCGTAACATCATTGCCAACCCCAACTGCACCACGATCCAGATGGCGGTAGCGCTGCAGGCGATTGAGCAGATCAGTCACATCAAACGGGTACATGTGGCGACCTATCAGGCAGCATCCGGTGCCGGGGCGCAGGCGATGAAAGAGTTGGAGAACCAATACCGTCAGGTGCTCAACGGCGAAGAGGTGACGGTGAACAAGTTCGCTTACCAGTTGGCGTACAATCTGATTCCTCATATCGATGTATTCACCGACAACGGCTACACCAAAGAGGAGATGAAGATGTACCACGAGACCCGTAAGATCATGCACTCGGAAGTGAAGGTGAGCGCTACCTGTGTGCGTGTGCCGTCGCTGCGTGCGCACAGCGAGAGCGTCTGGGTAGAGACCGAACAACCGGTGAGTGTGGCGCAAGCCCGAGAGGCTTTTGCGCAAGCACCGGGATGTGTGCTCATGGACGAACCGGAGAACAAAGTGTATCCGATGCCGCTCTTCCTGAGCGGAAAAGACGAGGTGTTCGTCGGACGTATCCGCAAAGATCTAAGTGACGAGAACGGACTCAGTTTCTGGTGCGTGAGCGACCAGATTCGTAAAGGCGCGGCACTCAATGCCGTTCAGATTGCAGAATGGTTGATCAAATCGAAATAATGGCTCCGGTAGGATGCTGGGAGAGTTTGGCAGCGGCAATTCATGCCGGTGCTACCAGTGTCTATTTCGGTATCGAGCACCTGAACATGCGTGCCCGCAGTTCGGTCAATTTCACCACGGACGATATGGCCACGATCGTGGCAACCTGTCGTGAGGCGGGCGTGAAGACCTACCTGACGGTCAATACGGTCATGTATCCCGAAGACCTGCCGCTGATGCAGCAGATCGTGGATAAAGCCCATGCGGTAGGCGTGGATGCGGTGATTGCGAGTGACATAGCAGTCATGCAGTATGCCAATTCGATAGGTCAGGAAGTACATCTGTCCACGCAGCTCAATATCGCCAACACCGAGGCGCTGAAGTTCTATGCACAGTTCGCCGATGTGGTCGTATTGGCCCGTGAACTGAACATGGAGCAGGTGGCTTCTATCTACAAGGATATCCAAGCGCAGCATATCTGCGGTCGCAGCGGCCAGCCGATTCGGATAGAGATGTTCTGCCACGGCGCGCTGTGCATGGCTGTGAGCGGTAAGTGCTACCTGAGTCTCAATAACTACGGTCTGAGTGCTAACCGCGGGGCGTGCGTACAAGTATGCCGTCGCGGCTATACGGTCAAGGACAAATCGTCGGATTTGGAACTGGATATCGACAACCAGTATATCATGTCGCCCAAGGATCTGAAGACGATTCATTTCCTGAACAAGATGCTGGATGCCGGCGTGCGGGTACTCAAGATCGAAGGTCGTGCCCGTGGTGCGGAATACGTGGATACGGTGGTACGTTGTTACAAAGAGGCGGTCGAGGCTTGGCAGAACGGCGAATACGCCAACGATGCGGTCATCGAGCCCAAGATAGCCGACTGGAACGAGCGGCTGAGCCGCGTGTTCAACCGCGGGTTCTGGGACGGGTATTATCAGGGTCAGAAATTAGGCGAATGGACCCATTCGTACGGCAATAAGGCCACTCGCAAAAAGCTATATGCTGCGAAGTGTACTAATTTTTTCAAAAACCTAAGCGTCGCAGAGTTCGTAGTAGAAGCCGTGGATGCGATTGAGGAAGGGCAGGACTTGCTCATTACCGGTGAGACGACGGGTGTATATGAATGCAAGGCGCAAGGCATGCGCGACACGAAAGGCAACCCGACAAACCGGGTACAACAAGGACAGTTCTTTTCGCTCAAAACGGATACCTTGATCCGTCGCGGCGATAAACTATACATATGGGTGAAGGAATAGCACATATAATCTCCCCGTTGAGTGCGCCGTGGTGCGGCTGGACGATGCTGGTGCTGATGCTGTGCGCCATTCTCAGTGAGTGGACGCAGCCCGGTATCATCACGCAGGCCTATGAATCGCTGATTGTACATACCGAGCGTACCTACAAGGGGTCGCCGAACACGTTCCTCGGTCAATTCCTAATGGCGCTGTTCCGAATCGGAACGATCGGTATGGCCTTGTGCCTGTGCGTGTACCAAGGAACCGGTTTTTCGTTCACTGCGTTTGCGGGGATATGCGGACTGGTGGTGGCACTGCTGCTGGTCAAGATGCTCGTTAATGTTGTTATCAATTACACGTTTGCGTTATCCAATCGTTTTGGTAACGCGTATGAGATATATGCAGACATCACTACCTTAGCGGTTCTGGCACTGTATCCGATTGTGCTGGTCATGCTTCGTGTGGACAATCCGGAGATTACCCGATGGGGAGCCGGTGTGGTGGCGCTGCTTTTTTTAGGAGTGTGGATCTACCGCAGCATGCGGATGTACGTCGTGTCGCCTCTGGCGGTGGTATATCTGGCACTGTATATAGGTACATTAGAGGTGTTACCGATGGCGTCCCTCTATGTTTTATCTGATAAAATGATAGTTATCTTATGATAAAAAGAATTCTTTTCTCTCAACCGAAGCCGGAAACGGCACATAACCCCTACTCTCGTTTGGAAGAGCAGTTTGGGGTGAATTGTGATTTCTACCAATTTATCCATATTGAAGGTCTTTCGGCGAGAGAGTTCAGACAACAACACATTAATCCGTTGGATTACACAGCGGTTATTCTGAACTCCAAATTGGGTGCAGAGCACTATTTCCGTTTGTGTGAAGAGATGCGTGTCAACGTGCCGGAATCGATGCACTACTATTGCAACTCCGAGCAAGTGGGACTCTATCTGCAGAAATTTATCAATTATCGCAAGCGTAAGGTCTTTTTTCCGGAGACCGGAAACAAGTTTGAGGATATATTGCCGGCTATGCACCGCCGTCCGAACGAGAAGTACATGATGGTGCTATCCGATATCCATACGCAGGATCAGATCAATATGTTTGCCGAAAACGGTGTGGAGGTGACTCCGGCTATTATGTACCGCACGGTGACGACCGCATGGCCTGCCGAGCGTCCGTTTGATTACGACATGATTGCGTTGTTCACGCCGGCAGGTGTCACATCGCTGCGCGAGAACTTCCCGGATTGGAAGCAAGGCAAGACGCTGATTGCGGCGTTCGGCGAGGGTACGATTCGTGCGTTGGAGGATGCCGGTTACCGCATTGATATCGAAGCCGGCCCGGGCAAAGCTTTTGCCTCGCTGCCGATGGCGATAGCAGATTATTTGGACAAGAATAACGGCTAACGGCGAAAGGCGAATGGCGAATGGGTTTCCTAAACATAGCAGGTTATGCGGACAGGAGCGCATTGCGCAACTGTACAAAGAGGGCAAGCGCTTCGCGGCGTGGCCCCTGCGTGTAACCTATATGCCGGTCGGAGATCCGTCGTCTGTGATGAGTCACCAGGTTCTGGTATGGGCTCCGAAATCGCTCTTCAAACGTGCGGTTAAACGCAATCACTTGCGCCGTTTGATGCGCGAAGCGTATCGGCTTCATCAGGACCTGTTGAGTTCCGGCCCGTATCTGATCGCGTTCAATTATATGGATAAGGAGGAACAATCTTATGCCGTTATTGAGAAAGCTGTATGCAAAAGCCTGAAGAAAATAAGTGGAAAATAGGGATGCGTAAGCTGTTTCTGATACCGGTATATTTTTACCGCTATTGCATATCGCCTCTTACGCCCCCTTCCTGCCGTTACACCCCGACCTGCAGTCAATACATGGTGGAGGCGGTAATGAAGTACGGTATTTTCAAAGGCGGTTGGCTGGGTATCAAGCGTATATTACGTTGCCATCCCTGGGGCGGATACGGGTATGACCCGGTGCCCTGACGGGCTATTTTAGATTGGAAATTTTAGATTTATGCGAATCGATATTATCACCTGTTGTCCGGAATTGTTGGAGTCTCCGCTCAATCACTCCATTATTCAGCGCGCAAAGACGAAGGGTCTTTGTGAGATTTATGTGCATAACCTGCGTGATTGGACGCTGGACAAACATCGTAAGGTGGATGATTATGCCTTCGGTTTCGGAGCCGGCATGGTACTGCAGATCGAGCCGATTGACCGCTGTATCTCTCATCTGTGTGCAGAGCGTCACTACGATGAGATCATCTTCACCGCCCCGGACGGACAGCGTTTTGACCAAAAAGCCGCCAATGAGTTGTCGCTGAAGGAGAACATCATCATCCTCTGCGGTCATTACAAGGGAGTCGACCAGCGTGTGCGTGACCATTTCATCACGCGCGAGTACTCGATCGGCGATTTTGTGCTGACGGGAGGCGAGATGCCTGCGGCTATGATGACCGATGCCATTGTGCGTTTGTTACCGGGAGCGCTGGGCGATGTGGAGAGTGCGTTGAACGATTCGTTTCAGGACGGATTGCTCGAAGCAGGTGTCTATACCCGTCCGGCGGAGTACAAGGGATGGAAAGTGCCGGAGATCCTCTTAAGTGGTCATCAGGCGAAGATCGAAGAGTGGCAATATGAGCAATCGGTAGCCCATACGAAAGAGAGAAGGCCGGATTTATTAGAAGAAAACTAAAATATCGTAAAAGGCGGCAAAGCACTGTTATTTTGCAAAGTAGAATTGACATTTTTATGTTTTATAACATTTTTTTTGCAAAATATTTGGTCATATCGTCAAAAAGCAGTACTTTTGCACCGTGTTTTTCATGGTATTAGATTTAAGGTTAAGTAAAAAGATTGGGTTGTCGGGAGACAACCTTCTTTGTTTTATGTAGGTTGATCTTTCTTTTTTGCTTGTCTTTTTCATAGAAAATACGCTTTTTTCTTGCATATTTCAAAAATAAATAGTACCTTTGCGGCATGAATCGTACTATATTGTGGGTTGACGACGAGATAGACTTGTTGCAACCGTATATCATTTATCTGAAAAATAAAGGTTACGATGTGTTGACTGCCAGTAACGGCGAAGACGCATTGGAGGTATTTCGTGCTCAGTTTTCGTATGCAGGACAGCCGATTGATATCGTTTTCCTGGATGAGAACATGCCGGGTATGTCCGGTTTGGAGACGCTTCAAGAGGTGAAGCGTGTTCATCCGGAAGTGCCGGTTGTGATGATTACCAAATCTGAAGAGGAGCATATCATGGAGCAAGCGATCGGTGAGAAGATTGCCGATTACCTGATTAAACCCGTCAACCCAAGTCAGATTCTGCTGTGCCTCAAGAAGCATATTCACCAGCAGGCGATTGTGACGGAACAAGTGCAACAGAACTACCGTCAGGAGTGGAGTGATATATCCTACATGATCGACACAGCTACGACGATGGAGGAATGGCAGGCGATAGAACGCACCTTGTCTCGGTGGGACATTGAGTTGGAGAACAGTCCGATGCGTGCGCTTATTGAAGACCAACGCACGCAGGCCAATGCGGCTTTTGCCAAGTGGATAGCCAAGAACTACGAAAGCTGGTTTGAAGGCGAGCAGCGGCCGTTGATGTCGCATGACGTAATGAAACATAGCGTGTTCCCGCTGTTGGACAAAGGCGAGAAAGTGCTGCTTTGCGTGATTGATAACTTCCGCTATGATCAATGGAAGACGATTCAACCGCTACTGAGCGAGTTCTACGCCGTGAGCAACGAACAGCAGTACACTTCGATCCTGCCGACGGCTACGCAGTATGCCCGTAATGCCATTTTTTCCGGCCTGCTGCCGCTGCAGATTCAGCAGATGTTCCCGCAGTATTGGGTGGAAGAAGGCGATGAGGAGAGTAAGAACCAGTACGAGAAAGAGTTGGTGCAGACCTTGTTGGAGCGCTATCGCCGTCGGGAGAGTTTCACGTATTGGAAAGTGAACGAGAGCGATTTCTGCGAGCGTGTGATTGCGCAATTGAAAAGTGTGCAGACCCCTCTCTCTATTGTGGTGCTCAATTTTATTGATATGCTCTCGCACTCGCGTACGGAGAGCAAGATGATGCGTGAATTGGCGAATGACGAGTCTGCCTACCGCAGTCTTACACTCAGTTGGTTCCGCCACTCGCCTACGTATGAGCTGATGCGTCGCGCCGCAGAGTTGGGCTTTACGCTGGTTCTGACAACCGATCACGGGACGACGCGTGTCAAGAATGCCGTGCAGATCATCGCGGACAAGAACACCAATACCAATATTCGTTACAAGGTAGGCAAGGCGCTCAATTGCAACTCGAAGAACGTGTTCTCCATAGAACAGCCGAAACGCGTTGGTCTGCCCTGCCCGAACGTGAGCAGCAGTTATGCTTTCTGTACCGGAAGTGATTTCTTTGCGTATCCGAATCAGTTCAATTACTACGCGCAGTACTACCGCAACACGTTCCAGCATGGCGGTATATCCTTGGAGGAGATGATTATTCCTCTGGTGGTACTCAAACCGAAAAACTAAGGATGAAATTCCAGTGTGGCAACGACCGGCTTATGATCTGAGCCGGTTGTTTGCGGTATGGTGCAGGACACCGGAACGAGCGGGTCGGAGCAGAGGATGTAGTCGATGCGCAATCCGAATCCTCGGTACTCATACGTTCCTCCCCAATTCCACCACGAATGTGTATAGGACCAGGCATCATGCAGCCCTTCGCTGATACACCAATAGGCATAACTGAGCGGAATGGAATTGAAGTCTCCTACCACAATGACGGGATAGGGGCTGGCTTCAATCTCCGCACGTACCACGCGCGCCTGTTCGTTGCGCAGGGGAATGGCACGACGCCATTTGGCTTCTATCTTGTCCATGTCCTCCAAGTCTTCGGAGGTGAAGTTATAAGACTCCAGGTGGTTGTTGATGAGGCGAATGGTATCCCCATCCACTACCATGTCGCAGCGGTTGGAGAGGTTGCCTCGGGACTGATAATGGATACTCTGCTTATGGATCAGCGGGTACTTGGCCCATACCATTGTGCCGTATTGGTGCCGTTTGTCGTAGATGGAGAAATCGATATAGGAGTACGGATACTTCTTGCTGAGCGTTTTTTTGACATCCGGCAGGGTGAGGTATTTGGCATCTTTATAGACATCCACTTCCTGCAGGCAGATGACATCCGCGTCCTGAGAAAGGAGGTACTGCAGCACCTCGTTCTTCTCCGGTTTCTTGAATTCACCCATCCGCCCGGTGTTCCAGGTGAGGATCGTGATGGCTATAAGAATAAAATCCAGCATAGATGAATCAACAACTCTCCTTATACGCGTTTCTGGTAGTGGAAATCTTTGTATTGGTCATCTTTGGTACTGTCTAACCGAGGGTGACGGTTAAACAGCCGTTTGATCTTGTCCCACAACTTGAAGATCTTCGGTTCTCCCCAGCCAATCTTTTTCCAGTACAGAATGAGCAGCCATCCGAACAGCATACCGCCTAAGTGCGCAAAATGCGCTACATTGCTGGCCGAAAGACCGACCACGTTGCCTATTCCGGCAAACAGTTCGATGGCGGCGTATATAATAACGAATATGCGCGCACGTATAGGAATCGGGAGGAACAGAATGTACATCGGCACATCGGGATACAACCATCCGAAAGCGAACAATATACCGAATACGGCTCCGGAAGCGCCTATCGTATTCAGGAAGTAGGCGTAGTGAGCTATTTGAGCGGCATCATAGAAATGACCCATATTGCTCAGCATAGCCATCCACACCAGTTCCTGTATCAGCGCGGCACCTAATCCGCATACCAAATAGTAAATGGCAAAACGACGGGCACCCCATTCGTTCTCTATGACCGGCGCGAACATCCATACCGCAAACATATTAAAAAAGATGTGGCTGAAGTTCGCATGCAGGAACATATAGGTGAACGGTTGCCACCAATGGAACGAGGATGCGGTCCAGTAATGAAGGCCGCAGATACTGTCCAAATCAATGTTCCAGCGCTCTAAGAAAAAGGCGAGGAAGAAAACTACAAAATTTCCTATCAATAGATAGCGTGTAACTGTGGGTATATTTCTCATATCGACTGCAAAATTACTGCTTTTTTTTGGATTATACCTACAAAAAGTAGTCCAAATTGATAAAAAAGCAGTTTTTTTCACGAAAAAGGCTATTTTTTTTCCAAAAATATTTGCAGTTTAAATATTTTTTTGTAATTTTGCGGTCGTATTCCGAAATAGGAACTAATAATTCACATTATTAATAACTAAAAAACACAAAATTATGAACAAATTAGAACTTGTTAAGGCAGCAGCAGCTAAGGCTGAAGTATCGAACGCATTGGCAGCAAAGGTTATCGATGCAGCTCTGGAGGCAGCAGTTGAGGCAGTTAAAGCAGGTGAAGGCGTACAGCTCGTAGGTTATGCTAACATCGCAGTTGTAGAGAAAGCAGCTCGCAAGGCTAAAAACCCGCGTACAGGTGCTATCGTTGAGGTTCCTGCAAAGAAAGCAGTTAAGATTAAAGCTGGTGCAAAATTTGCCCTCTAATCCAACATGCTAGTTTAGCAAACGAGTTGCTCGAATAGGAGGGCAACTCGTTTTGCGTCTGTTTATTTTAGGTATTTGAAAAAAATGTTGAACATTATTTTATGCGGCGCGCCGGGTAGCGGAAAAGGAACTCAGTCTGCCTTTATCTCGCAAAAATACGGCCTGCAGCATCTCTCTACCGGAGATGTGCTCCGCGCCGAAATAGCCAAAGGTAGTGAATTGGGCAAACAGATCGATGCGCTGATCTCGAAAGGTAATCTGGTTCCGGACGAGATGATGTATGGCGTGATTGAGAATTATATTTCCAGTTTGCCTGCAGATTGCAAAGGAACGATTTTTGACGGTTATCCCCGCACGGTGGCACAAGCCGAGTCATTGACGGAGTTGCTCAAAAAATACAACATGGATGCCATGATGATTGATCTCATGGTGGATGAGCAGCTGTTGATTCAGCGCCTTATTGAGCGAGGCAAAGTGAGCGGCCGCAAGGATGACAACCTCAATACGATTCGTCACCGCATCGCTGTGTATCATCAGCAAACGGAGCCGGTTGCGCATTACTACCTCCATCACGGCAATTATTTTGCTGTCAACGGGAACCACACGATGGCCGATGTGTTCCTGCAAATCATGCGTGTCATTGAATTGGCACATCACGAATAACAAACCCGTAACCCTATGACCAACTTTATCGACTATGTGAAGATTTACTGCCGCTCCGGAAAGGGCGGTGCAGGATGTATGCACTTACATAGAGCCAAATACCTGCCGAAGGGAGGTCCCGACGGAGGAGATGGCGGTAAAGGAGGTTCTATCATTCTGCGTGGCAACCGCAATCTGTGGACGCTGCTCCATCTCAAGTACCAGAAGCATATCATGGCAACGGATGGAGGCAAAGGCGGACAGAGCCGTTCGTTCGGTAAGGACGGAGAGGACAAGATCATCGAAGTGCCCTGCGGTACGGTGGTGTACGACGGAGAGACAGGTGAGTACATATGCGAGGTGAAAGAGCATGACGAGCGTATCGTTCTGCTCAAAGGCGGTCGAGGCGGATTAGGAAACTGGCATTTCCGCACGTCGACCAATCAAGCGCCTCGCTATGCACAACCCGGTGAACCGGCCCAAGAGCGGACGGTGATCATGCAACTCAAAGTGTTGGCCGATGTCGGTCTGGTCGGATTCCCGAACGCCGGCAAGTCCACGCTGCTGAGTGTGGTGTCGGCCGCCAAGCCGGAGATTGCGGATTACCCGTTCACTACGTTGACACCTCAGTTGGGTATTGTCTCTTATCGGGACGGCAGGTCGTTCTGTATGGCGGATATCCCCGGTATCATTGAGGGTGCGAGCGAAGGACGAGGTTTAGGTCTGCGCTTCCTGCGCCATATTGAGCGCAATGCCGTGCTCCTGTTTATGGTGCCGGTAACGAGCGAAGATATCGTCAAGGAATACAAGATTCTGCTCAATGAGTTGGAGCAATATAACCCGGAGTTGCTCACCAAGGCGCGCATCTTAGCCATCACCAAGATCGATGCGCTGGACGAGAAAGAGCTCAAGAAAAAGAAAGCCTCCAAGAAACTGCAGAAACTGGATCTGCCTATCGTGTTCATCTCTTCCGTCGCCGGTGAAGGCATCGACGAACTCAAAGATGCATTGTGGGTAGAGCTAAACAAAGAGCAGAACCAAGTGATCGAGATCTCGCATGCGCCGATTGACGTGGCTGTTATTGAGCGAGAAGAAGAACCCGAAACAGCAGGTGATGACGAAGAGGGAACGATCTACCTCAACGAAGTAGAGGAAGAGTGGGATCTGGATAAGTACAAAGGTATCGGATGGGATACCGAATAGTATTTTCGAGCGCATTACGCTATGCAGCATAATTTCTACGATAGGATGATTGAGTGGCGGGAACGCCACATCAGCGAGAAGCACCTGGTGCTCCTGCTGTCGTTCTTCGTAGGCGCTTTCTCGGCTGCGGCTGCAGCCATCCTTAAGACTTTCATTCATTTTATTCAGCAACTGGTAGAGGGGCATTTGATCGCGGATGACCGCACTTGGTGGTACCTCATTACGCCGGTGATCGGTATCACGCTTGCTGCGCTATTCGTTAAATACATCGTGCGAGACGATATATCGCACGGTATCACGAAGATCCTCTATGCTATTTCTCAGCGTAAGTCTATCATTAAGGCGCATAATATGTGGTCGTCTGTTGTCGGCTCGGGACTGACAATCGGTTTCGGTGGTTCTGTCGGAGCGGAGGCCCCGATCGTGCTGACCGGTGCTGCAATCGGTTCCAATCTGGCCAAGGCCTTTCGTTTGGATCAGAAGACAATGATGCTGATGATCGGCTGCGGTGCTGCCGGAGCGATTGGTGGTATCTTCAAAGCGCCGATTGCCGGTTTGGTCTTCACGCTGGAGGTGCTGATGATGGATCTGACGATGACCTCTGTTGCACCCTTGCTGATCTCGTCGGTTACCGCGACAGCGATATCCTATATCCTGACGGGTACAGAACCGATGTTCCCCTTGGATAGTGCGGAACCGTTCCTGGTGCAGCGTATCCCGTGGTATCTAATCTTAGGTTTGGTGTGCGGGTTGATCAGCCTCTATTTCACGCGAGGAATGAACAAGTTGGAGCAGTGGATGAAGCACAGGATCGGTAACATGTGGCTCAAACTGCTTATCGGAGGTGCGACGCTGAGTCTGCTTATCTTCCTGTTCCCGCCTCTATACGGTGAAGGATATGATGTGATTCGCCAACTCATTAACGGAAACAGCCTTGGTGCATTGGATAACAGTCCGTTTGCCAAGTATCTGGTACATACGGATTTCTATACAAACCTGGGTACCACGCCCACGCAGTTGCTCATTCTGACGTATTTCATCGCCATCATCTTTGTTAAGATCGTGGCCAGCGTTGCGACTAACGGTGCAGGTGGTGTCGGAGGTATCTTTGCTCCTTCACTCTTTATGGGCGCAATAACGGGATTTGTAGTCGCGCGTATCATGAACCTCACCGGTCTGATGGTTCCGGAGGCGAATTTTGCGTTAGTGGGCATGGCGGGACTGATGTCCGGTGTGATGCATGCACCCCTGACGGGTATCTTCCTTATTGCCGAGTTGACAGGCGGCTACCATTTGTTTATGCCGCTCATGATCGTCAGCGTCATCTCGTATCTGACCATTATGTTATTCGAGCCGCACTCTTTGTATGCGATGCGTCTTGCGCAGAAAGGCGAATTGCTCACGCATAACAAAGATCGCAATGTGCTGACGCTTCTAAAGATGGATAATGTGCTGGAGACGGATTTTATTACGGTCTTCCCGGAGATGAAATTGGGTCAATTGGTCAAAGTGATCTCTGCCAGCAAACGGAATATCTTCCCTGTGATAGACAATGACGGGCATTTGAAAGGCATATTGCTGTTGGATGAAGTGCGCAATATCATGTTTCAACCGCGTTTATACAACCGTTTCACGGTCAGCCAGCTCATGACCTCTCCGGCCGCTATCCTGCGTTTTGATCAGCCGATGGATAAGGTGATGGAGACGTTTGAGGATACCGGAGCGTGGAATCTGCCGGTAGTGGATGCAGACCGACGCTACCTTGGGTTTGTTTCCAAATCCAAGATTTTCAATTCATACAGACACGTTCTCGTTCACTTCTCGGAAGAGTAGTCAGGATTTTGTTTGCGGAACTTTTATGCGTGCGGTGAGAAGAATGATGATCGCCGTGATAGCCGACAACGTGTCACTAACCGGAATGGCCCACCACACGCCATCCAAAGGTGTCTCAAAAACCATGGGCAAGAGGAGCGCTAAAGGAATCAGATAAATGACTTGGCGGGTGAGGCTTAAGAAAATTGCTTTTCCGGCTTTTCCGATCGAAGTAAACAGGTTACCCGTCACCATTTGGAATCCGATAATCAGCATAGTCGAGCAGATGATGCGCATGGGCCGAATCGTCTGATCAATCAGTACAGGGTCGTGTGTGAACATCTTCGTTACCGTTTCCGGGAAGCATTCGCCTAAGAAGAATACCACTCCCATCACTCCCGTTGCATAGATGCATGTCAGATAGAACGACTTGAGTACGCGGTCATATTTCTTCGCGCCGTAGTTATAGCCTGTGATAGGCTGCATTCCTTGGTTCAATCCCATCACGATCATGGCAAACACAAACGTCAATCGGTTAATCACTCCGTAGGAAGCAATTGCCATGTCTCCTCCGAAATTCTTTAACTGGTTGTTGATAATGATGACCACAAGGCAGTGTGCGATGTTGTACAGGAAAGGCGACATGCCGATGGCTAATGCGCGTAGTGTGATATGTCGGTTGAGCTTCCAAATTCCTCGATGAAACCGAACTAATTCGTTCTTGTCCATGAACTTGGTGAACTGCCACGTAACAGCGATTGCCTGGCTGATGACGGTTGCTAAGGCGGCTCCCCGCACTCCCATATCCAGCCCGAAGATAAAAATCGGATCCAGGATGATATTCACCACCACAGCCACAATAGTCGCTGTCATGGAGAAACGCGGATGGCCGGCTGAACGCAGCATGGCATTGAGACCGAAATAGATATGGGTCAGGATATTGCCATACAGGATTATCTCCATGTACTCATGTGCATACAATAGGGTGTCTTCGCTTGCTCCAAACGCCATGAGAATAGGATCCAGCCAAACCAGTCCGATGACCATCACGATGGCTGACAGGATGATGTTCAGCACAATCACGTTCCCCAGCACTCTGTTGGCACGGTCGTAGTCTTTTTCTCCCAGATAGATGGCTAATAAGGAAGAAGCGCCGACCCCAACCAAACTACCGAACGCCGCGCATATGTCCATGAATGGTTTAGCCACGGTCAATGCCCCCAAGGCTAACGCACCGCAGCCATGTCCGATATAGATACTGTCTACTATATTGTACAGCGAAGTGGCTGTCATTGCAATAATGGCAGGCAGTGCGTACTTGAATAGCAGAGTATGTACCGGCGCGGTGCCGAGTTCGGAGGTTCGGGACATGTTATTGGTTTGTGTTCAGTTCTTTGGCAATCTGTTTGAATGCTTCTGCTGCCGGATGACCGGATTGCATCGCAATAGGCAGTCCTTCATCTCCTCCCTCACGGATGGATTGTACCAACGGAATTTGTCCCAATAGCGGAATATTCAACTCCTCTGCCAGTGCTTTTCCTCCGTCTTTTCCGAAAATATAATACTTGTTGCTCGGTAGTTCGGCCGGAGTGAACCAAGCCATATTCTCCACGATACCGAGGATGGGGACATTCACTTTCTCATTGCGGAACATCTCAACCCCTTTACGTGCATCTACCAGCGCTACCGGTTGAGGTGTAGTGACAACAATCACACCTGTCAGGTGCAATTCCGATATCAATGTCAGATGAATATCACTTGTTCCGGGAGGAAGGTCAATCAAGAAATAATCGAGTTCTCCCCAATGGGCATCTTCAATCAGCTGTTTGATGGCATTGCTTGCCATACCTCCTCGCCAGATAACCGCTTGTTCGGGATTGACAAAGAATCCGATAGATAGCATTTTGACGCCGTATTGCTCAATCGGTTCAATGAGCGTACGCCCCTCTTCCTCTACCGATACCGGACGACAGTCCTCCGTGCCGAACATCTTTGGCATAGAAGGGCCGTGGATATCGGCATCTAATAGTCCCACACGGAAACCTGCTTGTGCCAATGCTACTGCCAGGTTGGCTGTAACGGTCGATTTGCCGACTCCACCTTTTCCGCTATGAATGGCAATGATGTGTTTGGCGCGGACAGGGGCGTGGTGATCGGAGACCGAAGTCGGGATATTTTGCTTAACAAACTTGGTGTGGATGTGTGCAGAAACGTTCGGATCGATGTAGGTTTGCAACGCTACTTCGGATGCTTTGATGACTGATTTGAGGAAGGGATCGTTATCTTTTTGAAAAATCAACGAGAACGAAACCTCAAAACCCGATATGCGGATATCGTCTTCCAGCATACCGCTTTCAATCAAGTCTTTGCCGGTGCCCGGGTAACGCACATGACGGAGGGCATCTATAATCTGTTGTGGATACATACTATTTCTTATCCTTTTATTGGTTAACACGAAAAGACGTGCAAAGGTACAAAAAAAATTGCTTTCTTGCAATAATTTCTAGATAAAAATGACAAAATATTCGAAAAAAAGGTGCAAAATCTTGCATGATTGAAAAAAAAATCGTACCTTTGCATGCGATTATAAACGGAGGGTGCCGAAAATCCGCAGAAGAGTAGGCATGAAACAAGAAATATATGGATCAAGCTAAGATTGAAGCTTACCTGTCAAAAAATGGCCCTAAGTTACCCGAATCGAAGTTCGCTGAGTTAAGAGCTGCATTGGCACAAATAAATGATGACCAATTGATTAGCCTTGAGTCCGTCAAATTAAAATCGCCGACAACGATGACTCTTATCGCATGGTTGCTTGGTTTCTGGGCAATTGACCGTTTTGCGATGGGGCAGATATTGTACGGTGTTATCAAATTGCTAACATGCGGAGGAGCTTGGGTTTGGTGGATTATTGATATCTTCACAGCACGCAGACGTACTCGGGAGTATAATTACGCTAAACTGAAAGATGCTCTCGCAGCTCAAGGTATCGCTTAACGCATGTCCCGTTTTAAGCCATTCATATGGCTGTTGCTGATTGAGTTTACGGCACTGGTCTTTGTACTGGGTGTCGTATATTTTCAAATACCAATTGCTTGCCCGTTCAAGGCAATCACAGGTATTCCGTGTCCGGGGTGCGGAGGAACACGGGCATTTATAGCATTGTTACATGGACATATATGGGAGGCTATCACCATTAATCCTCTATCCGTATTACTTATTCTTTGTCTATTAGTAGCACCGGTGTGGGTGTTTGTTGACTGCTTGCGGGGAACGAAAACCTTGGACCGCGTGCTGAAATACCAGTGGCCGACGTGGAGTATCATCGTAATGGCGGTGGTTATACTGGCTAATTGGATATGGAATATCTGCAAAGGTATATAAAGAGTTCTAACCTATTCAAAACAAAAAAGGACATCGTTTGATGTCCTTTTTGTCGAGAAGACGTGACTCGAACACGCGACCCCTACGTCCCGAACGTAGTGCGCTACCAACTGCGCCACTTCTCGATTTGCTCCGCAAATCTCGATCCTTTGGCATACCAAATTTTCTCGATTTCTACGAAAGCGGGTGCAAAGGTACTGCTTTTTTTTGATATACGCAAATTATTTTGCAATTATTTTGCACTTTTTCGCTTAAAAGTGCGTTTTCCGGGCTTAATGGGCTCATTTTTTGCCATTATTTCCCTCACATTCTCCTCTGTCATCGTTTCCGGTGAAACAGATTTAGGAATTTGGTAGTTCCCTTCCGGAGTATGGATATAAGCTCCATATCGACCATTCAGCACCTGAATATCTCCCCATTGATGAATAGGGGTAGCGGCCTGTTGTTTCTCAATAATGAGGGCAATCGCTTCTGCCATCGTCATCGTCAACGGGTCCTTCCCTCGCGGAATACTGATGAACGATTTATTATACTGCACGTATGGGCCATATTTACCTTCGCCGATAACCACCTCTTTCCCTTCATACTCTCCGAGCGTCATAGGAAGTGATGTCTTGAACAGTTCCAGTGCTTCCGGGAGAGTAATGGAGAAGATCGATTGACCTTTCTTGAGGCTCGCAAACCGTGGTTTCTCGTCCACGGCATCACCGAGTTGCACGCATGGCCCGATCTTACTGATTTTCGCGTACACAGGTTGACTGCTAACAGGATCTATTCCCAGCAACCGACCGGCGACTTTTCCCGATGGAATCGATGAAAGTAATGGTTTAAACGTTTTGTAAAACGCATCAACAGTCTGTACCCAATCTGCACGACCGATAGCGATGCGGTCGAACTGCTCTTCTTCGTGTGCAGTAAAATCGTAACTCAGGATAGACGGGAAATGTTCCACCAGGAAATCGTTTGTGATGCGTCCCAAATCCGTAGGGAGTAACCGTTGTGCATCGGCACCGTACATTTCTGTTTTTTGCTTCTCGGTTACCATGCCGTTTTTGAGCGTAAGAACCGAGGTGTCGCGTTTCTGACCGGCCACAGAGCCGCGTTCCACATATTTGACATGTTGGATGGTCTCGATAATCGTGGCGTAGGTGGAAGGGCGCCCGATTCCGAGTTCTTCCATGCGTTTAACCAGCGTGGCCTCATTATAACGGTAAGGCGGTTTGGCGTAAGTTTGTACAGCCTCGGCTCCTTGCAAGCGCAATCTTTCGCGCGGAGACATCGCCGGTAAAATACGTCGTTCTTCTGCATCCTCATCCGAAGACTGTACATAGACACGCGTGAAGCCGTCAAATGTGATCACTTCTCCTGTAGCGGCGAATGCGTACTTACTACCGTGAATAGATACCTCTATGGTGGTTTTCTCACTTTCTGCCTCTTCCATTTGAGAGGCGATGGTGCGTTTCCAAATCAGTTCGTACAGACGCTGCTCGTCTTTTGTGGCACCGGCAGTCAAAGTGCTCATATAGGTCGGGCGAATCGCTTCGTGTGCCTCTTGTGCACCTTTGGCTTTCGTGTGGAATTGGCGTGTGTGCACGTATTCTTTTCCGTATTTTTCGGCGATTACTTCTTTGCTTGTAGCCAAAGCGAGCGTGGAAAGATTGACAGAGTCCGTACGCATATAAGTGATATGTCCGCTCTCATACAACGATTGCGCCAAACGCATCGTTTTTGATACCGTAAATTTCAGTTTGCGTGCTGCTTCTTGTTGAAGCGAAGAGGTAGTGAAAGGCGGAGCCGGCATGTGTTTAAGGGGCTTACGCTGCACATCTCGTACGATGAACTGTGAAGATGAGAGACTCTCCAGAAACTCTATGGCGTCCTTTTTGTGTGAAAAACGATGATTCAATTCGCACTTGAGTACCGAAGCATCCCCCGGATTTACTCCGATGAAATCGGCAAAAACACGATAAGAGGACGATGCTCTAAAGGATTCAATTTCCCGCTCTTTTTCCACAATCAAGCGTACCGCGACAGATTGTACACGTCCGGCAGACAGACCGGTGGTCACTTTTTTCCATAAAATGGGTGATAATTCAAAACCGACAATGCGGTCCAATACACGGCGTGCTTGCTGTGCATTTACCAAATTATAATCGATATCGCGCGGGTGCAGGATAGCATCTTGAATAGCAGATTTGGTGATTTCGTGAAATACGATACGTTTGGTATCTTTGTTCTCCAGTCCTAATACTTCCTTTAGATGCCAAGCAATTGCTTCTCCTTCACGGTCTTCATCGGAAGCCAGCCAAACGGTATCCGCTTTTTTGACTTCGCGTTGCAATTGCTCAATCAGGTGCTCCTTGTGCGCATCAATGGCATAGTGTGGCTGGTAACCATGCTCGAAATCAATACCCATAGAGTTTTTACCTATAGGCTCGATATCACGCACATGACCTTGACTGCTCAAAACATGATATTCAGTACCCAAAAATTTTTCAATTGTCTTAGCTTTTGCCGGAGACTCTACTATTACTAAATTTTTGCTCATAATCACTATTAAATAAGGAGTGCCCTCCAAAAAACGGCTGCAAAAGTAGTATAATTAATTTATTTATGCAAATTTTTTTTTCAATGCTTGCATATATCAAAGATATTTAGTATCTTTGCAGCCGATTTGAAAAAAATAGTTGTAAATTTTTTTATTGAAAGGCTTGCATGGATATTTTTTTAGTCGTATTATTAGTGCTCGCGGGCGTCGCGCTATTATTAATGGAGATGTTCCTGCTTCCGGGTTTTGGCATAGCGGGCATCAGTGGATTTGCCTGCCTGATAGGCGCAGTAGTTGTGGCATGGCTGTTCATTAGCCAACTGGCCGGTATTATTACCTTGTGCGCATGTGTATTGCTCACTGCATTGGCTATATGGGGATTTGTGCGGAGTAAGGCATTGGATAAGATGGCATTGGATACCAAGATTGATGGTCATGTCGAGTTGGCGAACAACAAACTCAGTAAAGAGGAAAATAAAGAAAAAAAAGAATCATAATCAATCATCTAAAATTTACTCATTATGGGAGCAGCAGAATTTAGTATTCTCCAACTGGTGCTGGTTGGATTAGTAGGCATCGGTGTAATCATTTTCTTGTATTATGTGCCCTTTATGCTGTGGATCAACGCGGCTGTGAGTGGTGTGCACATCAGTTTAATTCAACTTTTCCTTATGCGTATCCGTAAAGTGCCACCCGCAAAGATTGTTAACTGTCTGATTGAGGCGCACAAAGCCGGTTTGACAGATGTGAAGCGTGACGGTCTGGAGGCGCACTACCTGGCCGGTGGTCATATTGAGCGCGTGGTGCATGCACTCGTGTCGGCCAGCAAAGCAGGTATCACACTGCCGTTCCAGATGGCAACAGCAATTGATCTTGCCGGTCGTGATGTGTTTGAGGCAGTGCAGATGTCAGTGAACCCTAAAGTGATTGATACCCCTCCTGTTACAGCAGTGGCGAAAGACGGTATTCAGTTGATTGCCAAAGCACGTGTAACTGTACGTGCGAACATCAAGCAATTGGTTGGTGGCGCCGGTGAAGATACGATTCTTGCCCGTGTTGGTGAAGGTATCGTTAGTTCAATTGGTAGTGCAGAGAGTCACAAGCAAGTATTGGAGAACCCGGATTCGATTAGTAAACTGGTGCTCTCTAAAGGTTTGGATGACGGAACGGCATTTGAGATTCTGTCCATTGATATCGCCGACATTGATGTAGGTAAGAACATCGGTGCGCAGCTCCAAATGGATCAGGCGGAAGCAGATAAGAATATCGCACAAGCGAAAGCTGAAGAGCGTCGTTCGATGGCTATTGCCAGTGAGCAGGAGATGAAAGCAAAAGCACAGGAAGCACGCGCCAAAGTGATTGAGGCTGAGGCACTTGTGCCGCAAGCGATGGCAGAAGCTTTCCGTAATGGAAACCTCGGCATCATGGATTACTATCGCATGCAGAACATGCAGGCAGATACCGCGATGCGCGAGAACATAGCCGGAACGGGAGACAAGAAGGGTAAGAAATAAAAGGAATGAAAATAGCGCTTCTCCAATATCCGATTGAATGGGCAAACCCGCAGGCAAACGTCGGTTTGTTAGACGAACGCTTGCGGGCTATTGCGGGACAAGCGGATATAGCAGTGGTGCCGGAGATGTTCAATACCGGTTTCTGTACGGATCTGCCGGGCTTGGCGGAAGAGTGGGGAACGGGTCCTGTATTCCAATCCCTGCAACATATGGCTGATGCCTATAATTTCGGTATCATCGGCTCGATGATGGTTACCGAAAACGGACAACTATACAACCGTGGGTTCTTCTTCCGCCCTCAAGACGCACCATTGTATTATGACAAACACCATTTGTATAAAAGTGGAGGAGAAGCGGAATTTTTTACGCCCGGTAATATGCGAACCATATGGGAATTTAGAGGAGTGAAGATACGCCCTGCCGTATGTTACGACTTGCGGTTCCCTGTTTGGTTGCGGCAGGATAAGCATAACTTGTACGATATTTTCATATGTGTGGCGTGCTGGCCGACTGTTCGGATTCAGTATTGGGATGCCCTGCTGCAAGCTCGAGCGGCTGAAAATCACTGCTATGCAGTGGGAGTTAATATGGTAGGTACCGACGGGTTGCAAATGGACTATAACGGTCATTCGGTCGCTTATGATACCTGGTTACATGACATAGCCGGATTTGAGGATTACGAATGTGCCACACGTATCGTCGATTTCTCAATAGAAAAACTGAGACATTTCCGAGAGGTATTACCTCAGTGGGAGGAAGCAGATGAATATAAACTGGAAAATACGGGAGTTGACCGCTGAAGAGCAGGCTGCTGCTGAGCGGTTGAGTGCTGAACTGGAAATCAGTTCGGTTGCCGGACGTATTCTGGCGGAACGCGGGATTCGTACGGCGGCTGAAGCACGCGCATATATACGACCGTCTTTGGATAGCTTGCATGATCCGTTCTTGATGCGCGATATGGGAAAAGCTGTGGACCGCTTGTGTCGTGCAATTGATAATCATGAGCGAATCATGGTTTATGGCGATTATGACGTAGACGGAACGACTGCGGTGGCACTAATGTACTCGTTCCTACGAACCCAGACAGATAATCTCATCTATTATATCCCCGACCGATACACAGAGGGATATGGTATCTCCACCAAAGGTATTGATACTGCCAAGGAAAAAGGATGTACACTCGTGATAGCATTGGATTGCGGTATCAAAGCCGTGGAGAAAATGGATTATGCTGACAGCATAGGTGTGGACTTCATCATCTGCGACCACCATACCCCCGGCGATATTATCCCGCGTGCCGTGGCGGTGTTGAATATGAAGCGCGCGGATTGTTTGTATCCGTTCAAAGAACTGAGTGGTTGCGGAGTGGGCTTTAAGTTAGTGCAAGCGTACGCACAACGTCGTGGTATCGCTATGCAGGAAGTGTATCGTTTGCTACCGTTATTGGCTATGTCTATTGCCAGCGATATTGTACCGGTAACGGGCGAAAACCGAATATTGGCATTCTATGGCTTGCGAGCCCTTAACGCTCAACCGTCCGTTGGCATTCAAGCCATTATGAAAGTAGCCGGAATAGAAGATAAGGTCATCACGATCAACGATTTGGTCTATAAGATAGGTCCGCGTATTAATGCTGCCGGACGTATCAAGAGCGGTGCCGAAGCAGTACGACTGCTGATTACGGATGATGCCGAGGCGGCATTGCGGTTCGCGCAAGATATAGACTCGTATAACCAGGATCGAAGAGACTACGATAGCAAGACAACGGACGAGGCGCTGGAACAACTCCAAAAAGATCCGTTGAATGCCGGCAAACATACGACCGTTGTCTATTCGCCTGAGTGGCATAAGGGTGTGGTTGGAATAGCTGCCAGCCGTTTGACAGAGACCTATTATCGTCCGACAATCGTGCTGACAGCCGGAAAAGATGATATTATCAGTGGAAGTGCCCGTTCGGTCAGCGATTTTGATATTTATACGGCGATTGATTCATGTCGGGATTTGCTTACCAATTTCGGCGGACATAAGTTTGCTGCCGGACTGAGTATGCATCTTAAGGACTTGCCTGAATTCAAACAGCGTTTTGAAGCATACGTGGCAGCGCATATCACACCGGAACAGCAAGTACCGACGCTGGAGATAGAAGCCGAAGTGGAATTGAGCGATATGAATTGGAAGATGTATAAAATCTTACAATGCTTAGAACCATTTGGTCCGGGGAATGAACGGCCGCTTTTCCTTTGTCGCAACCTGATTAATAACCGCAATACACGTGCTGTAAGTGATGGTAAGCATCTGCATTTGGACTTAACCGACCGCATGGTAGCGATGGACGGAATCGCTTTTGGGTTGGGTGAAATGGCAAACCATCTGCAGAATGGTCACTCGGTCGATGTCTGCTTTTATCTGGAGGAGAACAGTTACCGTGGTCGGACAACCCTGCAAATGAATGCGCAGGATATCAAGAAGAATGAGTAGGCAGGTGTCCTTCTATCATACGTGGTTTGCCGTACATGTCCTGGCTGATACGTATCTTTGTGTAGCCTTGCTCTTGTAAAAGTACTTCCATTTCTTTTGCAAACGTCTCGTTGATTTCGAAGAAAAGGTGTGTACCCAACCGCATCAAGCATATGCGGCGGTAAAAAACCAACGGATCATTATCCGGTACAAACAATGCGGATGCCGGTTCATAATCCAATACATTTCTGCGCATTTCCTGTTTTTCTTGTTCGCAAATATACGGAGGATTAGACACAACGATATCGAAACCGTGTCGAAATGACTCGATTTCAACGGAGAAAATATCTCTTTGCAGAAATTCCACTTCTGTGTTATTCCTTCGGCTGTTTTCTTTAGCTACCTCTATCGCCTTTGTCGAGATATCGATTCCGGTTATCTGCCATTCGGGGTGTTTCTTTTTTAGAGCAATCGCAATACATCCGGAGCCGGTACCTATGTCCAGCACTCGATACGTGGATTTCGGATATGGGATATTGGATATTAGGTTTACCAGTTCTGCTGTTTCCGGACGGGGAATAAGTGTGTCGGGTGTAACTTTTAGGCCTAATCCATTCCATAATGTGTGACCAAAAATGTACTGAATGGGTTCAAAATGCAATAAACGATCAATTTTCTCTTGCATATTTGGCAAAAAAGCAGTATCTTTGCACCCAAATTGAAGTTGGGTGCGGTTCAGTCCGGTCTCCTCTTCTACTACCCACCAGGCTAATGCTTCTGCTTCATCGGCGGGATAAACGGCCTGAAGTTGCGATGCTATGTTACGAATTGTTTGAATCACGCTGCAAAATTACAAAAAAAAAATGGAATATGCAAATTATATTGCCCGTTGTATAGAAATTGCCCGTAGAGGAGTGTATTATGTAGCCCCTAACCCGATGGTGGGAGCCGTTTTGGTGCGCAATTGTGATGAGCAGATTCTTGCGGAGGGATGGCATGAGAAATTCGGAGAAGGCCACGCGGAAGTGAACTGTTTTCGGAATTATGAAGCTAAAATTGCGAATAACGAATTATCCGCAGAGTCTCTCAAAGAGTGTACCCTTTTCGTCTCATTGGAACCCTGTTCCCATTACGGCAAAACGCCCCCATGTGCGAAGTTGATTATTGAGAAAGGAGTCGGACGTGTCGTGGTAGGTATGTTAGATCCAAACCCGTTAGTGGCAGGCAAAGGCGTGGCAATGTTACGTGAAGCGGGCGTAGAGGTCGTTGTTGGCGTGTTGGAGCAGGAGTGTCGGGAACTGAACAAACGATTCTTATGTCTCCACGAGCATCATCGCCCCTATGTTATCCTCAAATGGGCACAGACTGCAGACGGCTTCATTGATAGAAAACGAGATATCGGTTCTCTATCGTCAACTCTCAACCATCTTAACGGTGCCTTGGCTATCTCAACTCCCGAGACGAAGAAAATAGTCCATCGGATGCGGGCGGAGAATATGGCGATTATGGTTGGTACGCGCACTGTTTTGCTCGATAATCCGCGTTTGCTCAATACCCATTGGGAAGGTCGTAATCCTATTCGTGTGACTTTGGACAAGCATGGCGTCATTCCTTCTAATGCCCGTATTTTCTCCGATGAAAGCGAGACAATCGTTTATCGTGAGCGCACGGATTGGCCGTTTGTGTTAGAGGATCTAGCGAAACGTCATATTCATTCCATTTTGGTAGAAGGAGGATCCACACTGTTAAATCATATCCTGGATACCGGGCTTTGGGATGAGATACATATTGAGGTTGCGCCTGAGCTCACCATCAAGGATGGCGTTTTGGCACCTCTTCTACTTCTCCCCAAAACGTATGAAGAAGTGGACGGACATCGATTATATACGATAAAAAAGTAAAAATATTTGCATACATGCAAAATTTTCTGTATCTTTGCACCGAATTTGCATTTTTATGAAAAAAACAGGATTAGCAGTAGTACTTGTGGCATGCTTGTTGTGTGGTGCATGTACAGCATTGGAGAAGAAACAACGCGCCGGAGCGGTCGTTGAGTTGAACGGACATTACTTATACCGCTCAACCCTTGATTCGTTGACGGTAGGATTGTCGAGTGAAGATAGCATGCGGGTGACGCAACAATATATCAGCCAATGGGCAAAGGATATTCTGCTCTATGATGCGGCTAAATCTTATGCCACCTCCGAGATGGAGCAGATGGTTGAAGATTATCGCCGCACATTGTATGCTCAAGCCTATGAGACCTATTTGATTGAGCGTCGTATGCCCAAATCGGTATCTGATACGATGGTGGAACGCGTCTATTCACAGATGCCTGATCGTTTTCAGTTGGATGAGAGTATTGTTAAAGGAATGTTAGTAGTGATACCTTCTGATGCACCGAATATCGTCAAATTACGTCAATGGCTCTCCAAACCAGAGATGGACGCGATTGAGAAATATGCGTACCAAAATGCGAGTGGGTACGAATTGTTCGACTCTCAATGGATGACAATAACAGAATTATTGGCGCATATGCCGGTAGAGCGTGCCGATTTGGAAACGGCCCTGAAGACCAAGAACCAGATTGAAGTGTCTGATTCTTTGCAAGTATATATTCTGCAGGTGACGGAGAAATATTTGCGCGGAGCACAAATGCCTTTGGAGTATGCTCGTCCGGAGATAGAGCAGATGATACTGAATGCACGGCAAGTGGAGTTTTTGCAAAAAGAGCGCGAACGTTTGTATAACGAAGCTATACAGGACAAAAAAGTTAATTTTTTTAATGAATAATCATCAATTCTTATGAATATGGGTAAACGAAAGATAGTATTGCTGTTCCTAATGGTCAGCCTTATGGTGCAAGCACAAGGTGTGATTGATGAGGTGATTTGGGTGGTAGGTGATGAAGCGATCTTGCGTAGCGAAGTGGAAGAAGAACGCTTGAGATGGCAGTATGAAGGTCAGCAGATAGCAGGTGATCCCTATTGCATCATTCCGGAGCAACTGGCTATTCAGAAATTGTTTTTGCATCAGGCAGTAATCGACTCTATTGAAGCAAATGAATCAACGGTGAGCCATCAGGTGGACATGCGAATCAATTACTATATCAACCAAATTGGTTCCAAAGAAAAAATGGAGGAGTATTTCCGCAAGCCGACCAGTGAGATACGAGAAGAGTTGATGACCACGGTACGCAATCAAATGATCATCCAGCAAATGCAGCAAAAACTCACTTCGGATATCAAACCGACTCCGGCGGATATACGGCGTTATTATAATTCGCTGCCGATGGATTCGATACCTATGATGCCGGCGCAAGTGGAAGTGCAGATTTTGAGTTTTGAGCCAGCCGTGCCGGTTGAAGAGATAGAGCGTATCAAACAGCGTCTGCGTGAGTTCACGGAGCGCGTTCAGAACGGAAGTGCGGATTTTAGTATGTTAGCCCGCCTTTACTCGGAGGATACAGAGAGCGCTAAACGAGGCGGAGAACTGGGATTCGTCGGTCGTGGACAGTTGGTGACAGAGTTTGCCGATGTGGCCTTTAACTTAAATGACCCGCGTCGTGTCAGCCGTATCGTACAAACAGAGTACGGCTATCATATTATCCAACTCATCGAGAAAAAAGGAGAACGTATCAACTGCCGTCATATTCTTCTGCGTCCGCGTATCAGTGCAACCGACAAAATCAACGCGCTCAATCGCTTGGATAGTATCCGACAACTGGTGGTAGCTGACAGTTTACAGTTTGAACAAGCTGTTATTCGTTTTTCAGAAGACAAGAACACCGTAATGAATGCCGGTCTGATGATTAATCCTAATACCGGAGGTAGTCAATTTGAATACCAGGATCTGGCGCCGGAAATTGCCAAGCAGATATATAACCTGCGTGAAGGCGATGTCTCTCAACCCTTTGTGCTGATGGACCAGACAAAGAATCGCGAGGTGTGTGCTATCGTACGAGTGAAGAAAAAGACCGATGTCCATCGGGCTAATCTGACCGATGATTTCCAGACGATCAAGGCCATGCTGGAGCAGAAAATGAGTGAGGAGTTCCTGCATAAATGGATTCTAAAGAAGCAGCAAACTACATTTATCCAAATTGCTCCGGGGTGGCAAGGGTGTGATTTTGAGTATCCGGGATGGATTCATTGAGACCGCATGCAACAAAAATAGACACCATTCGCTATGTTTACTGAAAGACGAAAGACAATGATGATTCGACCGATACTGTTCGGTCTCATGTCCTTTGTGTTATGTCCTTTGTCATTCGGTCAGACGATGGTCTATTTGGAGCGGGCAGAGAATCTGAATTATGACGAAGAGCGGATAGCGGGAGCTCAGATACTGAAAGGCAATGTGGTGTTTCGTCATGAAGAAGCATTGATGTATTGTGACAGTGCGTATTTCTATGAGAACACTAACTCTCTGGATGCTTTCGGACACGTGCGGTTCGTGCAAGGAGATACTTTGTTCGGTTTTGGCGACCTGCTGTATTATGACGGTAATACCAAACTGGCACGAATGCGCAGAAACGTGCGATTGATTCATGGCCGCGAGAAGGGAAATCCGACTATCCTCATGACGGATAGTTTGAACTATGACCGTGTCGAAGGAGTGGCATATTACTACACAGGAGGTGAGGTGAAAGATTCGCTCAATACCCTGACTTCGGTTCGCGGCAATTATCGGACTAGCACCAAGCAGGCGGTTTTTAGTAAAGAGGTGATACTGAGCAATCCGCGTTTCGTGTTGACCAGTGATACCTTGTTGTATAATACCGCTACCAAGATAGCGGACATAGTGAGCCCGACAAACATCATCTACGAAAAAGAAACAGATATCATCTCCTCCCACGGTTGGTATAATACAGAGACGGAACAGTCTATGCTGTTGGACCGTTCTATTGTACATCATGTGGACGGTAAACTCATGACGGGTGATACCATCTATTATGACAAACGGATCGGTTTCGGAGAAGTGTTGGGTCAGATGCAGATGGTGGACTCGGCGCAGAAGGCTACACTTTATGGGGAGTACGGCCAGATGTGGGAAGAGAACAGTCGTGGCTATGCCACGGATAGTGCACTGATGGTTGATTGGTCGGATTCGCTGCACCTCACCTATATCCATGCAGATACGCTTTTTACGGAAGAGCGACATTATATGGACACCGCGATGACTGAACTGGATAGTACCTACCGTCGGGTACAGGGGCATTACGGAGTGCGCGTATATAGAGATGACATGCAGATGACCTGTGATTCAATGGTTTATCTTACTTCGGATTCCACGATGCATCTGTATTCCAAACCCATTTGCTGGAGCGAAAACAATCAGATATCCGCAGACAGTATGGTCGTGTTTCTTGTGAACGGAATGGTGGAGCATGCGATAGGGTACGTCAACGCACTATGCGTCATGGAGGATTCGCTCAACTTCTACAATCAGATGAGTGGAAAAGAGATGATTGCCTATCTGGAAGAGGGAGAAGTCAAACTGATTGATATGAGTGGCAATGCGCTGACGGTTTATTACCCCAAGCAGGATGACGGTGAGTATGTAGGACTCAATACTACCGAGAGCAGTTTTATTCGGATGTATATAGAGAATCAAGAGATTCATCATATTCGCTTCACTAAGGAAACGACAGGTATTCTCTATCCGATGGACCAGATTCCCGGTGGTGCAGATAAGTTGGCTCTCTTCTTCTGGGCAGCGGAAAAACGTCCGACCGGACCGGAAGATGTATTTAGAAAATTTGATAATTGAATATATGAAGAAAGTATTTTTGACATTGATGGTTGCTTGTATGGCAACTGCAATGTGGGCAGGAGAATTACCGAAAAGCGGTTTCGGAGTGCAAATCGGCTGGGCACAACCTATTTTGCGTATCAATGATGCGAATCACAGGGATACGCTTAATAACATCGTTAAGATGAATGGTTTTAAGGTCGGCTTGGTGTATGATGCCAGTTACATAGCGGGATTTGGAAGTTCGATGGGTATCAACTACACGTTCGGTGTTTATAATGGCGGTTGGAAAACCAACAATGCCTATGGCATGCCTTATCCGCGTAGCCGAACGATGAATACGTATCACCAGTTAGAACTATTCGTGGACTGGCAGTATAAATTCGAAATTGCTAAAGAGACGTATCTGATGCTCTATACCGGTCCGACAATCCAATGCGGTATTGGCTTTGGAATGCGTGTAGATAAGCAGCAATATGAAGATGTTCCGTATGAAACGGTCCGATATAATGGTTACAACAATGATGTGCCTGACCAGCAATTCAAACGCCTAAATGTGACATGGGGGGTAGGTGCCGGTTTTCAGTACAGGCGTTATTTCTTGCGTGGCGGTTATGATTTCGGTCTCATAAATCCGTACAAGAACGCGGATTTTACGACTGGTATTCACTCGCGTGGCCGACTCGACCAGTGGTCTATTAAAATAGGTATGTACCTTTGGTATTATGGAGAGTAATGATATCGCGTGAAACCATAGATAAAATCTACTCAGCGGCGAAGATAGAAGAAGTAGTCGGCGATTATGTGACACTGCGCAAACGTGGTGCCAACTTAATTGGTCTATGCCCGTTCCATAACGAGAAAACGGGCTCGTTCACTGTCAGCCCGTCCAAAGGCATATACAAATGTTTTGGTTGTGGAGCGAGCGGGCATGCGGTCGGTTTCATTATGGAAATAGAGCAGTGTAGTTATGTGGAAGCGCTCAAACAATTGGGCAAGAAATACCATATTGAAGTGGAGGAGCGTGAACTGACCCAAGAGGAGCAACAACGCCAAGATGACCGTGAGTCGATGTTCGTGGTAAACGATTTCGCTAACAAGTGGTTTCAAGAGCAGTTATGGGAGACTCCGGAAGGACAAGCAATCGGTCTGAAATACTTCCGAGAGCGCGGTTTGAGGGATGATATCATCCGTAAATACCAATTGGGTTATTCTCCCGAGAAGGGGAGCCCATTGGCAGCAGTGCTGAAGAAGAAAGGGTTCAAGGAGAAGTTTATTGTAAATGACGTTGATACTAAAATAGGTGTTGGTGTAGTCGGCAAGAGTGAGGATGGTCGATTGTATGACCGTTTCCGCGACCGCGTTATGTTCCCTATTTTTACTGTAAGTGGCAAACCTGTAGCATTCGCCGGACGCATTCTTAAAAAGAAAGACAATGTCGGTAAGTATGTCAACTCACCGGATTCGCTCATCTACTCCAAAACGAACGAACTATACGGTCTGTTCCAAGCCAAACAAGCAATTGCCCGTGCAGACAGGTGTTATCTGGTAGAAGGACAGATGGATGTTATTTCTATGCATCAATCGGGTATAGAAAACGTGGTGGCAAGTGGTGGTACGGCGCTGACCAAACCGCAGATATGGCTTATCAAACGTTTCACTTCCAATATCACAGTGCTCTATGACGGTGATGCAGCCGGCATTCATGCCGCCTTGCGAGGAATAGATATGTTTCTTGAAGCCGGATTTAATGTAAAAGTGGTGTTGCTGCCGGACGGAGAAGATCCGGACAGTTATGCACAAAACCACGATTCTACCGAGTTTATTCGCTATATAGAGGAACATCAGACGGATTTCATTCGCTTCAAATCTGCGTTATTGAGCAAAGAAGCCGGTGATGATCCGTACAAACGTGCTGAACTAATCAAAGATATCACTGCTTCCATAGCGATTATACCCGATATGATTACTCGTCAAGTGTACGTCAAAGATACCGCGGAACGACTCCATATGAGCGAGAAAGTGCTATCGGCAGAAGTGGTTAATCTGCGTAAAAAACATGCTGCAGAAGTACATAAAGAGGAAGAGAAAAAGGCAGAAGAAATCAAGCAAACGCAACGAGATAAAGCAGATGAACAGCATCTGAAAACACCTTTGACTACCGTATCGGAGAAGCCGCGTAGCGGGTTGGATGCAAACTTCTATAATCTGATGCAACTCGTTGTCCGTTATGGAGAGCAACCTATTGATGTCAATGGACAGCGTTATTCGATCGGCGAGGTGATTGTCTATACCTTGGAATCAGATGAGACAAAAGCACCGAAACCTGTTTATCAGGCGATAATGGATGAGTTCAAACGTCATTGTAAGGATGAAGGGTTTAAGGCCGAAAGTTTCTTTAAGTTCCATCCGGATCCGCAAATCAGTGCGATGGCAATTGATATGATTGCTGATAAATATCAGTTTACCAAACCCGAGAATGACGTACAGTTAGGGGAATTGGTATCCCGGTTGCTCTACGAAATCAAACTGACAGTCATTAATATGCAAATAGAGCAATTGGATGCGGAACTGAAGGAAGCACAGGTAGCCGGCAATTTGGAAAAACAAATGCAACTACTTTCTCATCAGCCCAAACTGCTTCAAGCACGTAACGATATATGCAAAGTACTTGGCAATAGAGTAATCAATATTTAAATTAAAAGTGCAATATGCTATTTGATAGCATCGTATATGGTCCTATTCACAGTCGCCGTTTAGGTGTCAGTCTCGGCATGGAGATTATGCCGTTGAAGCATAAATTGTGTACGTTCAACTGCGTATATTGTGAGTGTGGTTGGAATGAACCAGTGACACATCCTATACTGCCTACTCGTGAAGAAGTGAGAGAGGCTTTGGAAAAGAAACTATCTGCCTTAGCTATGGATCATTCTCCATTGGATGTGATTACTTTTTCGGGGAATGGAGAACCTACACTTCACCCCGATTTCATCGGAATTATTCGAGACACATGTGCACTTCGTGATAAGTATTATCCTACCGCTAAAGTAAGTGTGCTTAGCAACTCGACGCAGTTAGGGCGCGCGGATGTAGTAGAGGCCCTTCGAATATGTGACAATCGGATTCTTAAACTGGATGCTGCAACTGATGAGATGATGCATCGAATTGACTTGCCGGTAAACAAACAACTGACCGTGGATACACTGCTACGATGGTTGGCACAGTTCGATGGTGATTTTACGTTACAGACTTGTTTCCTTCGCGGAGAGCATAACGGACAAAGAATAGACAATACCACTCCCGAAGAACTGAGCGCCTGGTATCAGGCAATAGAAAGAGTCCATCCAAAACAAATTATGATATACGTCATAGATCGCAAAACTCCGGAGGAACATTTAGAGAAGATTTCTCCCGATGAAATGGGGAGAATTGCTATTCCTTTACGAGAAAAAGGCTATGATGTGATTGTTTGCGCATAACACCTGTCTCTTGTCATGACTATTCTCGTTGCTCCGTTGAATTGGGGGTTGGGACATGCCAGCCGATGTGTACCACTGGTGCACCGTTTTTTGGATGAGGGACATGAAGTCATTTTAGGAGGAGACGGAGAGAGCCTGGTATTATTGCGTCGTCATTTTCCTAAACTCAGATACGTCTATTTGGCTCCACTTACCTTGCGTTACAGTAGCGGAAAAAGCCAAGTGTGGGCGATGCTAAAAGCCTTACCTTCTCTCGTTTGTTGGGCAATTAAGGATCACACGCTACTGAAAGCCGTGTTAAATGAAGAGCATATAGACCGCGTAGTTAGTGACAACCGTTTCGGCTTGTACAATAAGCATGTGGAGTGCATCTATATGACCCATCAGTTACATATTTTATTACCAAAAACTTTTAAATGGGCGGAAGGAATAGCAGAAAGGCTGCATGCTTGGGTGTATCGGCATTATGATCGGGTATGGGTACCCGACTATGAAGAAATGGACAAAAGTCTTGCCGGTGAACTGAGCCATCCGATAAAACTAAGAGTAAAAAAACTAAAAATGGATTATATAGGTCCATTGAGCCGTTTTTCTGATTTTTCCGTTTCCTGTTTCTCTTCTTCGTACGATGTAGTGGCGGTGTTAAGTGGGCTGGAACCCCAACGGAGTCTTCTGGAGACTGAACTGAAACATCGTTATGCCGGCTCGAATGAGCGTGTGCTGCTGGTGCAGGGATTAATGAATAAGCCAAATACCTGTTTTAAACGTGGTAATATGACGATTGTGCCCTATATAAAAGACGAGGAATTAGTTAATGCTATTTGTGGTGCAAAACACCTCATCGCGCGTTCGGGCTATTCGACGATCATGGATATGGATGCGTTAGGCATGCTGCAAAAAGTAGAGTTAATTCCTACATCCGGACAGCCCGAACAGGAGTATTTGGCGATTTTGCATAGCAAAAAGTAGATTTTTTGCACAAAAATTCGCGCGCGCTTGCGTATATTAAAAAAAAGTTGTAACTTTGCAGGCTTTTTAAAATAATTCGGAAAAATATTAACTAATTAAAACGTATACCATTATGAGTAAAGTAACTGTTGTTGGCGCAGGTAACGTAGGTGCTACATGCGCAAATGTATTGGCCGTTAATGAGGTGGCTAATGAAGTATGTCTGATTGATATCAAAGAGGGTTTTGCTGAAGGAAAGGCGATGGATATCATGCAAACGGCGCAGCTCATGGGTTTTGACACTGTAGTAGAAGGTGTAACCAATGATTATAGCCGTACAGCCGGTTCGGATGTTGTGATTATCACTTCCGGTCTGCCGCGTAAACCGGGTATGACTCGTGAGGAGTTGATCGGCGTGAATGCAGGTATCGTAAAGAGCGTTTGCGACCAGGTGCTTAAGTATAGCCCGAATGCTATCCTCGTCGTTGTTTCGAACCCGATGGATACGATGGCGTATCTGACCTTGCATGCACTGAAGTTGCCGCGCAACCGTGTAATTGGTATGGGTGGCGCATTGGATAGTGCACGTCTGAAATATTTCCTCAGCCAAGCGCTGAAGTGCAACGCAAATGATGTAGATGGTTTCGTAATCGGTGGACACGGTGATACTACGATGATTCCGTTGACGAGCTACACGACCTATAAGGGTATCAATGTATCCGAGTTCCTCAGCCCCGAGGAGTTGGAGAATGTCGTTAAATCGACCATGGTAGGCGGTGCTACGCTGACCGGTTTGCTCGGTACTTCCGCATGGATGGCTCCGGGTGCTGCCGCTGCTTCCGTAGCAGAGGCGATCATCAAGGACCAGAAGAAGATGATTCCGTGTTCGGCAGCTCTCGAAGGTGAATATGGCATGAAGGATATTACAATCGGTGTTCCTTGTATCATCGGAAAGAATGGTATCGAGAAGATTCTGGAACTCAATATAAGTGATGCGGAGCGTGCTAAACTGCATGAGAGCGAAGCAGCCGTTCGTAAGACTACAGCAATCTTGAAGGATTTGAATGTCCTTTAATCGTTAATCGTAAAATCGTAAATTCCTTTATGGATTTGTTCGAGAAATGCGATCATTTTGAGACACTCAAATATGTTCGCCAATTAGGTATCTATCCGTATTTCCACGAGTTGGAGAGCCGTCAGGCACCGATCGTGCAAATGGAAAACCACCGCGTTATCATGCTCGGTAGTAACAACTATCTGGGCTTCACGGAGAACGAGGCGGTGATTGCTGCCGGTCATGCTGCATTGGATAAGTACGGTACGGGTGTCAGCGGTAGCCGCTTCCTGAACGGTACGTTGGATCTGCATCTCCAGTTGGAGAAAGAAATAGCGGAGTTTACCGGTTACGAAGAGTGTATGACTGTTTCGACAGGTTTCCAGACTAACCTCGCTATCATTTCCGCTATATGTGGCAAGGATGACTACATCCTCAATGACCGTGAGAACCATGCCTCCATCTACGATGCTTGCCGATTGAGTTACGCGAAAGTTCTTCGTTATCGTCACTCGGATATGGAGGATTTGGAGCGTCAGCTTAAGTCGATTCCGGAGAATGCCGGCAAACTGATTATCACAGACGGCGTGTTCTCTATGCGCGGAGATATTTGTAAATTGCCGCAGATATGTGCATTGGCAGAGAAATACGGAGCTCGCGTAATGGTGGATGATGCCCATGGTTTCGGAGTCCTTGGCCCAGGTGGTCGCGGAACAGCAGCCCATTTCGGTTTGACCGATAAGGTGGATATCACGATGCTTACTTTCTCCAAGTCCTTAGCTTCTATCGGAGGTTGTATGCTCACTTCTCATCGCGTGGCTGATTGGTTGCGTCACGTGAGTCGTCCGTTCATCTTCTCTGCTTCGATTACTCCTTGCTCGGCGGCTACGGCTCTCGAAGCATTACATCAACTGATTGCCGATCCGCAGCGTCCGGAGCGACTGATGCATATAGCCAAATATTTCCAGAAGCAGTTACTGGCGGCTGGGGTGAAGATCATCGAAGCCCCGACACCTATCGTGCCGATCTTTACATATAAGACGCTTGATACGCTCTATTTTGGAAAGAAGATGTTCGATGAGGGTGTGTATGTCAATCCGGTTATTGCACCGGCATGTGTGGAAGGTGAATGCTTGCTGCGTACCACGCTGATGGCAACACACACGGAGCCGGTGATTGACGAAGCGGTAGAAATCATTGCACGCGTACTGCGCGAAGGTGCGCCGGAAATGTGATGAAGACATTGGTTATCTCCGGAGGCAGTTCCGGTATAGGAAAAGCAACAGCCTCGCTCTTCGCAGAGCGGGGTTGGTGTGTTTTTGAACTGAGCCGTCATGGAAAGGAGCAAAACGACAATGTGCCAAGCACAAAGGGGAAGATTGTCCATATCTATTGCGATGTGTGCTTCGAAGAAAGTACTATTGCGGCGATTAAAGAAGTATTGCAGCAGACTGACCATATTGATGTAGTTATCTCCAATGCCGGTTTTGGTATATCCGGTCCGGTGGAGTTCACTAAGATTGAGGAGGCAGAACGTCAAATGAATGTCAATTTCATGGGAGCAGTTCGTTTCACGCAAGCCGTATTGCCGCAATTACGCAAACAGCAAGGAGGTCGCATTATATATACATCTTCTGTTGCCGCAGTGTTGCCTGTTCCATACCAGTCATTCTATTCGGCCTCCAAAGCGGCTATTAACGCTCTTGCATTGGCTCTGGCGAATGAGGTTCGTGAGTTCGGAATATCCGTTTCCGTGATGATGCCCGGTGATGTAAGCACCGGTTTTACCGATGCGCGGAGCAAGTCCTCTGCCGGAGAAGAGGTGTACTTGCAAGCGAACAAGGCAGTGACTACAATGGAGAAAGATGAGCGCGGAGGCATGTCGCCTATGCAGATGGCGCGGCTCTTTTACCGTATTGCGACCTGTCGAAGACCTAAACCGCAGTACGCGGGAGGATTCAGCTATCGCATGCTCTGTTTCCTCGATCGTATCTTGCCTAAACGGTTGGTCAATTGGATAGAATATAAGGTTTACTCGTGATGAAGCATATTCGTATCATATCCCCCTCCGGTCATCTGGATACGTCTTACATAGACGGTGCTTCCTCGCGCCTGCGCGCGTGGGGATATAAGGTGAGTGAAGGCGCGCACGCGCGCGAGACTTGGGGGCGCTTCGCCGGCACGGATAATGACCGTGTCGCCGATTTGATAGAGGCACTCAACGATTCATCGGTGGATATGATCCTCTGTGCCCGTGGCGGCTATGGGATGCAGCGTATAATAGACCGTATTCCTGCCATCACCAAACCCGTTATCGGATTTAGTGATATCACCGAGTTGCACCAATTGGCAGGAATCAGTCATCAACCGTCGCTCCACGGAATCATGTGCAAACATATAGCTACCTTGCCGGAAGACAGTGAACCGATCGTAGCTTTGCGAAAGGCGCTGGCAGGGGAGACCTTAACGTATCATTGGGATAACCATCCGCTCAATCAAATGGGAGAGGCGTGTGGTCCCATCGTAGGAGGTAATCTCTCGGTACTTTACGGATTGCAGGGGACACCATATGGGCTGAATAAGTTTAGTTATCAGTTTCCTATCCTGCTGATAGAGGATATAGGCGAGCGGCATTATCATATAGATCGCATGATGCGTAATCTGCGCTTGAGTGGCGTGTTGGCGCATTTAAGCGGTTTAATCGTAGGTCAGTTCTTTGATTGCGAGGACGATCCGTCTATGCCTGGTTCTGTTTATGAAACAATAAAAGAGGCAGTTGCTGATTACAACTACCCCCTTATCTTCAATGCTCCTATCGGACATGTGGAGCGCAACTTACCCTTATGGGTACATGGTCATACGTCCGTCCACTGTGGCCCGGATGGTGTCCTGCTCACGAACAGCCTGTAAGTACAAGTCTCGAATCAACAAATCACTGTCCCACAACTCGGAATATTGTGCAAGGGCGTCCATGTGGTCTGCTCCTCCGGACAAGTAATCGCTGGTGGCTACATGATAAAGAGCTTCCGGATTGACAGCGCGACCTCCTATTTGCACATCAGCCAGTTGACCGTCCACTACTTTGACGCGCATACCGGCAACTCCTTGTCCTCCGTATTGAGCGAAGGACTGACAGAGCTCAATAATATCGGAACCTTTGAGTGTTAGAACTACCAAACGGTTGTCAAACGGCATGAGTTCGAACACATTACCGCGAGTGATGGGACCTTTGGGCCAGGAGCATCGCATACCTCCCATGTTAACAATGGCTATATCTACAGTGCCGTCGTAGTGTTTCTTTGCAGCTTCCCATAGCGCATCGCTGGCCCAATTGAGCATTGGACATTCCGGTGCTGCAACATACAATGCTTCGGGTGCATAACCAATCTGTACGTTCATTTCGCGCTCTAAGTCTGCTGTGATGGGTGCCAAATCGACCATATATGTAGTGTCTTGTATGGCATCCAAAGATGTGTTTACGGGAATTGCTTCCGTACTAACACCTGTTACTTTTTGCTGCTTCTGACAAGCCGGCAAGAGAAATAAAGTGCACAAGGCGATGAGGGTTATTTTTCGCATAGAGCTTTCGCAGTTTGTGCCGCAAGGCGGGCATTGTTTAACACTAATTGTATATTTGCAGCAAGACTGTCGCCTCCTGTCAAGTCTTTTACTTTAGCCAGTAGGAACGGCGTACATTGTTTTCCGTGAATGCCTGCCGCATCCATGTCATGGATAGCTTGCTCAATTGCGGCATCTATCACTTCTTTGGGCATTGAGTACTGCTCGGGAATAGGATTCGTTACAAGCATACCGCCTTTTAGTCCGCAATCGATTTTGGCTTGGAAAGCTGCGGCTAATTCTTGAGGCGTATCAATGCGATAATCAACTCCGAAACCGCTGTGGCGAGTATAGAAAGCAGGCAGTTCATCTGTTCCGTATCCTATTACCGGTACACCCTTGGTCTCTAGATACTCGAGAGTTAGACCTAAGTCCAGGATTGATTTGGCTCCTGCACAGATTACCATAACGGGTGTTTGTGCCAACTCCTCCAGATCGGCGGATATGTCAAAGGTCTGTTGCGCACCGCGGTGAACGCCGCCTATACCTCCGGTGGCGAACACTTTTATGCCGGCCATTGCAGCGATGATCATCGTGGTGGTAACTGTCGTGGCGCCATCTTCTTTTCGTGCAATAAGTACCGGTAAGTCACGACGTGAGGCCTTAATCACATATTGTCCTTTTTTGCCTAAATATTCGATTTCATCGGGAGTACAACCGGCTTTCAACTTGCCTCCTATAATGGCAATCGTAGCAGGAATAGCTCCGTTCTCACGAATTGTTTGCTCCACTCGCAGAGCCGTCTGCACGTTCTGCGGGTACGGCATGCCGTGACTGATTATTGTCGATTCCAACGCGACAATCGGCTTACCTGCCTTCAGTGCTTCCTGCACTTCCGGCGATATTTCAAGATACTTGTTCATAACAATATATTAGCTATATCCGGGTTCACTGCTTTGGTGCTCATGAGGGTTGCTCGTGCTGCCATAAGGCCATACTGTGCAGTTTGCGGAAAATCAATCCCCTTGGTGTATGCATAGACGACTCCGGCGAGGAAGGCATCTCCTGCTCCGGTTGTGTTAACTATCTCTCCGGGAAGGGCAGGGAATAACCATTCTTGTGCTGCGTTACGGCAGTATGCCCCTTCTCCGCTTAAGGTAATGTACACATGCGCTACACCCATGTCTAATAGTGTTTGCGCCGCTTCGGCATAAGTGCTTGTTTGAGTTACAGATAAAGCCTCTTTGAGATTTAATTTGAGCGAATGCAAATAGGGTAACTTGCATTTGCGCAGTGCATTGATAACCCGATGTGCTTTGGTACTGCTTACTCCATCAATAAACAACGGAACTGTTACGTTTTCCATCAGCCACCGAATGGAGTCCTCGGATATATTGGCATCTGCTACCACATAATTAGAGCGATTGATATCTCCACTACGTTTGGCCAGCCATTCAGGCGTGATGTGGCGGATTACATCAGTATCCGCTACGGCAGCAATCATCTCACCTCCGTGGTTATTAATACACAGATAGATACCGGAACGTGCTTTGGGGGCTTTGTCTGAAAGATGCACATCCAGACCCTGTTGCTTACAATAGTCGTGTAGCAAACCGCCGAATAAATCATCTCCGAACACCGTCATCAGTTGCGTGCGCGCACCCAATAGCGCCAGATTATGTGCAATATTCCGCGCTACACCGCCATAACCAATCTCGATGTGGCCGGGATTGGAGTCTGCGGCAATGAATGCGTCCGTTAACGTAGCGGATAAATCTACGTTAGCTCCTCCGATGACAGAAATAACAGCCTCCATAAGTTTGTTTTATCCTACTGCACAGCCGTTCTTAACAGGAGCAGAAACAGTAGTAACTACCAGTTTCCCATCTGCATCTACAGCAGAAAGAATCATGCCTTGCGATTCGATACCCATCATCTTGCGCGGCGGGAAGTTCGCTATAAACAGCACTTGTTTACCGACCAGAACAGAAGGATCCGGATAGGATTGTGCAATACCACTCAATATGGTACGTCCGCCCATACCATCGTCTAACTTAAACTGCAGCAGACGATCAGATTTCTTGACGTTACTGCACTCCAAAACAGTCGCAACGCGAATGTCATTTTTGTCGAATTCATCGATAGTTGTCGGCTCTTTGATAGGTTCCGGACGCCAATTCTTAAGCGCTTCTGCTTGTGCGGCTGCTTCATTCTCTTTTTTGATTCGCTCTAAGCGGTCCAATTGTGCCTGAATAGCGCTGTCCTCGATCTTCTCAAACAGAAGGCTGACTTCACCGAGGGCGTTGCCTTCAGCAAGGATATCAATGCGGCCCAAATCGTCCCATCCGATGTGTGCATCGAGGTGTAACATAGCGCGCAATTTTTCCGATGAATACGGAAGGAATGGCTCGAAAGCTATGGCAAGATTAGCTGCGATTTGAAGTGCGAGATGCAAGACTGTCGATGTGCGGTCCATGTCTGTCTTTGCCAATTTCCAGGGCTCTGTGTCTGCCAGATATTTGTTGCCGATGCGAGCCAGATTCATGGCCTCCTTGAGTGCGTCGCGGAAACGGAAGTTTTCAATCAACTGCTCAAGCGTTGCTTTGACGTTCTTAAACTCCTCAATGGTTGCTTTGTCGTATTCGGTCAATTCGCTGCATGCAGGCACTCGTCCTTCAAAATACTTGTTGGTAAGCACCAATGCACGATTAACGAAGTTGCCATAGATAGCCACCAATTCATTGTTGTTGCGCGCTTGGAAATCTGCCCACGTAAAATCATTGTCTTTGGTCTCCGGTGCGTTGGCTGTCAGCACGTAACGCAATACGTCCTGCTTGCCCGGGAAATCATCGAGATACTCATTGAGCCAAACTGCCCAATTGCGCGAAGTGGAGATTTTGTCTCCTTCCAGATTAAGGAATTCGTTCGAAGGCACATTGTCCGGCAGATTATACCCCTGTGCTTTGAGCATGGCAGGGAAGACGATACAGTGGAAAACGATGTTATCTTTTCCGATGAAATGAATCATTCTGGTGTCTTCTTGCTTCCACCATTTCTGCCAATCACCATATTTCTCGGGTTCTTTTTCGCATATCTCGATAGTATTGGAGATATAACCGATCGGAGCATCAAACCATACATATAGGACTTTGCCTTCCGCGCCTTCTACCGGTACCGGAATTCCCCAATCCAGATCACGGGTGACGGCACGCGGCTTGAGTCCTCCGTCCAGCCAACTCTTACATTGGCCATATACGTTCGGACGCCACTCTTTATGGTTGTTCAGAATCCAGTCTTCCAACCATGCCTGATATTGATCCAAAGGTAGATACCAGTGCTTTGTCTCTTTCTTGGCGAGCGCATTGCCGGTCTCTGCGTTATACGGATTAATCAGTTCATCCGGAGAGAGCGTAGCTCCGCATTTTTCGCATTGGTCTCCATAAGCACCGAGCGAGTGGCAACGCGGACACTCACCGCGGATATTCCGATCGGTTAGAAAATGTCCGGTCTCCGGATCATAGAATTGCTCACTGGTCTCCTCAACAAATTGTCCGGCATCGTACATGTGACGGAAATAATCTGCCGCAAATTTGTGATGGATATCGGAGGTGGTGCGAGAGTAAATGTCAAACGAGACTCCGAAATCTGCAAACGAACGTTTGATAAGTTCATGATAGCGATCTACCACTTGTTGGGTGGTGATACCTTCTTTACGTGCGCGAATAGTAACCGGTACACCGTGCTCATCGCTTCCGCAGACGAAGAGTACTTCTTGTCCTTTTAGACGCAGGTAGCGGGCATAAATGTCCGCGGGAACATACACTCCTGCGAGGTGTCCGATATGCACCGGACCGTTCGCATAAGGTAGTGCTGCTGTGATTAAAGTGCGATTAAATGCCATATTTTGTGTAAATTTGTACTAAAAATAAAAAAAATACTTAATTTTCTTGCGTATTTCGAAAAAAAGTAGTACTTTTGCGGTCGCAAACTGGCGTTGCTTTGTAGACTTAATCCGAAATCGGCTGCAAAGATACAACAAAAAAATGAAAAATACAAATTATTTCGGTGAAAAAACATCAATCATATTGGGTTTTGTTGCTTGTGGTACTATTTAGTACTACGATGCAGGCAAAAGTGTACAATTATTTTGGAGGATATTTCCAAGCAGGCGAATGGACATTGTTGCCCAAGGAGAGTACCTATGGCCCGAGTTTCGGAGGCGTAGGAGGCTTGGGTTTTGTGTATGAAATGCAGGCAGGTGGAGCGTATAGCCCAACGCGTTTCTTGTTGCATGTGGGAGTCGGAGCGCAGGGAGGTGCTACCTATTTTATGCAGGGAAGCAGTACAACTGCAGTGCTCGAGAATCAGCTTGATTTGGACGGTGATATGACGTTCAACTATGTGTATGAAGTGAATGATCGTCACGACCAATATACGAACGTAGCCCTGCAAGTGCCGTTGATGATAGGTGTACAGAGCGGAAAATTCTATATGTTAGCCGGTGCGAAAGTGGATGCCAACATGTGGACATTATCCCGTTCTTCTGCTTTGTTGACCACCTATGGCGAATATAACCAGTTTGATGCGTTCCGCAGTATGCCGGAATATCAGTTCTTTGATGATCTGCCGATTAATAGTAGTGTTCGAACAACTTTAAAGCTGGGTATTAATCTGAGTGTGGAAATGGGTGGCCGATTGGGTCTGGTGACAAACGCAATTGGATATGACGTTCCGAAACGTAAAATAGAGTATCGATTGGCCGGATTTGTGGATTACGGTCTGATGGATATTCATTATCAGCGTGAACAATTGGCATTAGGTACGTATAATCCTGCCAATCATGATCAGATACTGCCGATTGAGGGAAACTTGTCCTATAACTCGGGTTCGACTGTACCGGTGTACGGCACGACCAGTATGGTGGATAATCTGGTGATGAACGATATTATGTCCACAACAGGCTTTGCTGCATCGGTGAATAATCTGGTGGTCGGATTGAAGTTTACCGTCCTCTTCCAGTTGCCGGAAGCCGGTCAGTGTGTGATTTGTCGTGATGCGTACCGCTCATCCGCGAAGTCAAACCATGGAGGACGCGGAGTGCAGCACGAGGAATAATTCGTCCTCTTTCACTTCCCGTATTTTACCGTCAGTGGCCACGGATATATGGCCTGTTTCTTCCGATACCACAATGCATGTGGCATCGGATTTTTCTGTCAGGCCCAGTGCTGCACGATGTCTTAGACCGTAGTGCTTTGGAATCGTTTGGTCTTTGCTCACCGGTAGGATACAAGCAGCGGCTAACATCTTGTCATCGCGGATGACAAGTGCTCCGTCATGAAGCGGAGTATTCTTAAAGAATATATTCTCTATTAAACGTGCGGACACGCGTGCGTCCAGGCGCTCACCGGTATCCACAATCTCTTTCAGGTTGCCCGCGCCGGCCAACACAATGAGAGCACCTGTCTTTTGGGAAGCCATATGCCGGCATGCCTGTGTGATCTCAAATATCTGTTGGCGTTGGACTCCTTCTCCTTCCGGTGTGCGTTTGCGCATAATTTGAAGAGAGGAGAAGCGTGATCCTACGCGGTAGAAGAACATACGGATCTCTTCTTGGAAAATGACAATCAGAGCAATCGCTCCAACGGATATGATGCGGTCAAAAAGCGCACCGGTGAGGTCGAGTTGGAAGACAAAACTGACTAAAAACCATACCACAATAAACGCCAGAATACCCCAGAACAGATTGGCGGCTCCTGTGCGGCGCAGCAGACGATAGGTTTCATACAAAATTCCCGCTACGAGCAAGATGTCTATTGCGTCCTTGAATCCGAACGAAAAAGATAATAAATGCATATCTCTAATCTCTTAATCTCTCAAAAATGTTTATAGTTTGCGCGGCTTCCTTCACGTCGTGCACGCGAAGGATAGTAGCACCGTGCTGTAGCGCATACAGGTGTAGTACTTGCGTGGCACTCAAACAATCCTCCGGATGGATACCAAGCGGTTTCCATAGCATGGACTTGCGACTGACTCCCACTAATATGGGACGTTCATATCGGCGTAAATCGTCCATCTGTCGCATGCATGCATAGTCCAAATCAGGACTGCCGATGAACCCGAATCCGGGGTCCAAGATTAAATCCAGATCGTGTAACTCCGGATGCTTTTGAGGTAGGCACAAGTCTCCTCGGAGCGTCCAGATATACGGAGCATGATAGGCACGTACTAACGCGAACATAGTTTCGCATCCTCCGGATATATCATTGATGATCATCGGTCCGAATTGATCAAGCGCACGGCGTGCAATCTCCACACGGAATGTATCTATGGATAGCGGTGTCTCGGGCATCTCAGCACGAATGGCTTCTAGGGCAGGTGCCAATCGTAGCCATTCTGTCTCTTCGTCAACGGGTGTGCTACCCGGTCGGGTGGAGCAAGACCCGATATCCAAAATGTCCGCTCCTTGTGCTACGGCATCGTGCGCCCAAGCAACTACCTGAGCCATATCTGTTAGTCGCGAAGCAGCATAAAAACTGTCCGGAGTAACGTTGCCTATTGCCATAATTTGCGCTTTCACGCTGCAAAATTACAAAAAAAAATACAAATATGCAAAAAAAATGAACAAAAATTTGCGTATGTGCAAAAAAAGCAGTACATTTGCAGGCTGAAACGTGTGTACGTATATGTACGCGCACCAAAAACTAGAGAATAAAGGACATAATTAATAGTTCAAAACAATATGAAAAGTGTATTTAAGTATCTTTTGATTGTTTCGGTGGTAATGGGTGCTGTCGCTTGTAATAAGCGCGAACTGAACACCCGCGTGAGCAACACCACAGGTTGGTATTATTTTGACAAAAAGACTACCAATTTTGAGGCGAGAGAGGGTGTCGGTAATGTTAACCCTCCCGGAATGGTGCCTATCCAAGGTGGTGTGCTGACACTCGGACCGACGGATGAGTTCCTGACAACAACGCTTAACAACGAGAGTCGTCAGGTTACGGTTAGTTCGTTCTATATGGACAAGTATGAGGTGACCAACCTGAACTGGAACGAGTATCTCCATTGGATGGAAATCGTGTTCGGCGATATCGCTCCTGAGTTGGTAGACAAAGCACGTCCGGACCATAAGGTATGGCGCGAGGACATGGCTTATAACGACCCGTATGAGGACAACTACTTCGAGCACCCTGCTTTCTCGTTCTATCCGATTGTCGGTGTGAGCTGGGATCAGGCGATGGCTTATTGCCAATGGCGTACGGACCGTGTGAACGAGATGGCGCTGGTAAACGCCGGAGCAATGGCAATTCCTAATTTCCCGTATCTGTTGGAAGAGTGGGATGAGGAAGGAGCCGACGAATGGAATCAGGAGAATCCGGGCTATGAACTGGTAGCCATGGAGCGTGAGATAGAGGGTGAAAATCCGGGAGAGACGGAGACTGAGACCTACTATCGCCTTCCGTTTGAGTATATCCGCGATAAATTTGTATTCAATACCGAGAAATATTTAATGGATGATAGTTATCAACCCGAGCCGGGCCGTCATCCGAAGCAGGACTTGTTCCATGGAACGGACCGCAAGGCAACGATTGCGGACGGTATCTTTGTTACCGGTTATCGTTTGCCGTTGGAGGCAGAGTGGGTATTTGCCGCTTATGCTCCGGTTGCGGGCGAAGATGGTTTGACCATTGAGGGTAAGGTTTATCCGTGGTCGGGTTATCATCCGCGCGATATGTCGAAGAAGAATCTGGGTATGATGCAGGCTAACTTCGTTCGTGGACGAGGCGACATGATGGGTGTCAGCGGCGCGCTGAATGACCGTTATGTAATCACCAACCCGGTAGACGCATTTGAGCCGAATGATTTCGGTCTGTATAACATGGCCGGTAACGTGAACGAGTGGGTAATGGACGTTTATCGCGAGACTACGTTCCAAGAGTTCACGGAGTATAACTCTTACCGTGGTAATGTCTTCAGCCACGCGGTATTGGATGAGGAGGGTAAGTATACAATTGATTCCGTCGGTTGTGTGAAGATCACTTGGGGTAAGGAGGACGATAAGCGTGATGTGCTGGATGGTGATTTCGCTAGCTTGATTAATACCGACTATCCTTTGGATTCTGTAGGTATGGCGAATTTAGCTCCGAACCGTGAGTATAAACCGGATCCTACCGATATTCTGGCTCCGAAGATTACGAAGAATAGTCGTGTGTACAAAGGCGGTTCTTGGGCAGATCGTATTTTCTGGCTCAATCCTGCAACACGTCGTTATCTGGATCAGGATAAGTGTTCGTCCAAGATTGGTTTCCGCTGCGCGATGTCTACGCTGGGTGACCAGATTCCGAACACACCGATGGAGCGTTAAATCACAAATCATAAATCATAAAACACAAGTTTAGTATGGTATTTCCTGGAGATATTCGCTATACAAGCGAGCACGAATGGATTCGTGTAGAAGGAGATGAAGCGTATGTAGGTATTACCGATTACGCGCAGTCTGAGTTGGGAGAGATCGTGTTTGTCGATGTGCCGACGCTGGGCGAGACTGTAGGTCAAGGTGAGGTGTTTGGTAGCATAGAGGCAGTAAAGACGGTCAGTGATCTCAATATGCCGGTAACGGGCGAAGTGCTGGAGATCAACGGCGCGTTGGATGCACAGCCGGAGTTGGTGAACAACGATCCGTATGGCGAGGGATGGATCATTCGTATTGCTGTCAAAGACGCTGCCGAATTGGACAAACTGATGGACGCTAAGGCATACGAAGCCAGTCTCTAACGCGCACGCGTGTATTATATTAAGGAAAAGCGACCTCATAGCGAGGTCGCTTTTTTGTGTAAAATAGACTTAGCAAAATGAAATAATTATGCACTTTTATGAACAATTTGTTGCAAATTTAAAATATTTTGTGTAATTTTGCACACTAAAACTTGTTTGTTATAGGCAGAAAATTATTTTTAACGTATAATTATATATAGTTATGAAGAAACATTTACTCATGTTATTGGTAGCCGTGATGGCTATAGCCATGAGCCTCAATGCCCAGACGATCGTTATTGATGATGGCTTTGAGAATGGTATTCAGGACAGTGTGTGGACGCAGGAGTATGTAGCGGGTCACACTGCATGGGCAGTAGAGGATGTGGAGGACGGTTTGTCTTGGCCGGCTACGGTTAAGCAGGGTTCGAAACGTGCTTATTTACGTAACACGACCGGTGAGACGCAAGGTTATATCACCCGTCTGGTTAGTAAAGTGATGGACCTTAGCCCGCGTAAAGTGTACCAGCCCCAGTTGTCGTTCTGGTACGCCAATCCCAAGTGGGCGGCAGACCGCGATACACTGCGCGTATTGTACCGCACGGGTCAGAATGCCAAGTGGAAACAGTTGGCAGAGTATAGTAACGCGATGGCGAACTGGCAGAAAGTGACGCTGGAGTTGCCGGAAGTAGGTCCGACCTATCAGATTGCTTTTGAGGGATCGGATAACCTCGGTCGTGGTATTGTGCTGGATAGTGTCAAGTTACGTTCGGCGCCTGAGTGTACCGTTCCTCATGACATTATTGCCAGCAACAAGGGTTCGAACCGTGTGAACATTGCATGGGCAGCCAGCTGGGATGCCAATTTCTTTGAGGTGGTAGTCAGCCTCGATACCATTGACCCGTATGAGATTACGGAAGAAATGGAGGCTGGACTGGTTTACCACGGCTTAGTCAGCGGCTTGCAGCAGAACTTCGACATTACATTGGAGTCGGATGTGACGTATTTCGTCTATATACGCTCTATTTGCGAGAACGAGATCAGTCTCTGGAGTCATGAGGATTCGGAAACGGGACCGTATCGTTTCCGTGTTCGTGCTACCAAGCAAGTACCGTTTGAAGAAGACTTCAACTGGGCGAAGACCAAGACGCAAGATCCCGAGTGGATATGGGGTAACAACACGGGTAAAGCGAACCCGTATGTCAACTCAAAAACCACTACGAAATCGGAGTTGGCTAAGTATTCGCCCACCTCTACGCCTGCTGTCATTTTCTCGGGCGGTACCAGCGCGACAGTGAAGATTCCTGCTGGTAAATATGTCTTTTTGGCTACTCCTGCTTTGGCGGATACGCTGAATCCGGACTTTGCGCTTAATAAGTGTCAGGTACATTTCTGGAGTACGGTCCACATCTATACGGGTCGTACGTACGGCCGTAGTCTGATTGTGGGTGTGATGGACGATCCGGAGGATATTACCACTTTTACACCGGTCGATACGGTGATGGTGTGGGGTAACCAGACCTTCCAGGAGAACATTGTGGACTTGAGCTCTTATACCGGTACCGGTTCTTTCATTGGTTTCGTGAGCGATTTCGACCGTCAAAACCTGTTCTATATAGACAACGTGACGGTTGAGTACCGGCCGGAGGTCAGCAAAGTGACCAAGATTTCGGTTAATCCGCGTGATACCTTTGCTACCATCAGTTGGGAAGGCAATGCAGCGTCGTATAACGTGCTGATTACCAATGCGGAGGTTGATCCTTCTAGCCCCTCTGCGGAAGCCATCGTGGACCAGGCAACGGTAAGTGGTAATTCGTACATCTGTACGGAGTTGGAGTCTTTCCATAGCTGGAATCACCCCTACTATGTCTATGTACAGGCAGTAGGCGCAGATTGGTCTTATCGCTATCCGTTTGTGACCTTGGCGTCCCAACGTGCAGTACCTTATACGTTTGATTTTGAGACCTCTTCCGGCCGTTACCAGATTTCCGGTTCGACGTATTATGCTGCCGAATTAGGTATCTTTGGTAATGACCCAAAATATCCAAGTTTGGCATCAACAAACGTGTATAAAGGGGCGGGCTGTCTGTCTATGACGAAGACGGCAGGTGCGGACACTTGGATCACTCTTCCGTTGGTAGAAGACTTGGATAGCGTTCAGGTGAAATTCTTCTTGGGTGGAACGACTTCCTCCTATTCGAAGGCTCACGCTACGTTGGGTGTGATGACGAACCCGATGGATATCAATACGTTCACGAAGGTGTCGAGCTTCACACTGAACACCTCCGGTTACACGATGTGTTACGCCAATTTCAAGGGCTATACCGGCCCGAAGGATGGCGTGATCGCGATCGTATGGGACGATATCCGAGGTATGGCAGAAAACACGATTAACTATATCGATGAGTTGAAAGTGGAGAAACTGTCGGAGTGTACACCTCCGCAGAATGTGGAGATAGAGATCGAATCCGACTCGATCACCGTTTCATGGTCGGCATCGCAGCAGTCCATGTGGGAAATCGCTATTTCCAGAAGTCCGTTAACGACCACGCAAAAAGACAAGACGTTTGCGGAGATCGCGGCTATGGGAGGTGTAGTTTATGCAGACTCGGTTTATTGGAGCGATGAGACCACGGCTCCGGTAGTGGGTATCGGTGGATTGAAACCCCTGACCGATTATGTGCTGTACGTACGTACTGTATGTGGTGACGATGCGGCATGGTGGACGGAGATGTCGTTCAGCACGCCTTGTGCCAATGCTACGTTCCCGTTCAAAGAGACGTTCAACAACTCCAGCTCGTTGTCTGACTACGGTTGCTGGCAGTTTGCCGACTACCTCGGAACCGGTTATCCGAAGATTTTGAGTAATATGTTGGAGTTGTGGTCCACGGGTACGACGCACCGTACGGTAGCTATCCTGCCGCCGGTAGAGGGTAACTTGGATGACATGATGCTCTGTTTCGACACCAGATCGTTTAGTTCTTCCAGCCGTTCTGTCGTTTACGTAGGAACGATGCGTGACATTGATGATCAGAGCTCTTTCGTACCGTTCGACACCATCTATAACCCGGCAGACGGTTCGACCACTAAGGTGCGTCTGGTGCTCAATAACTACAACTTGGCATACGACAATATCGCACTCTGTTCAGGTCTCGGAACTCTACAGATGAACAGCGACGTGTATATTGATAACGTAGAGTTGAAAGACGCTACCTGTATCGAGGCATATAACTTCCGCCAGACGGATGCACAGGACCATTCGGCAGACTTCGAATGGGACGGTCTGTCCTCGAACGACCAGTGGGAACTGCGTGTTCTGAATAAAGAAATCAGTCTTACCAATATTGCTTCGGGCAATTACGACACGGCGAAAGTAGCCGTTATCAACGACACCATTATCACCGGCAAGGCCTTCCATCTGGACGACCTGCAGCCCAGCACGACGTATTATATCTATATTCGCGTGATCTGCGGTGACAGTGTCTGGACGATGAACGAGATCGAGACAGCTTGTGAGAAACTGGATCCGAGCAAGCCGAACAAAGAGACCTTCGAATCCTATTCGGGTGGTACTTCCTATAGCGACAGCTATCAGGCTAAGTGTTGGACGGTAGGTAATGGAGCGACTACTTCGACGAGTTATATCCCGTATATCTACAATAGTACGAGCTATTCCAACTCGGGTAGCAAGTCCTATCGTATGTACGGCTATGAGTACTATGACTACGTGCCGGCATACGTCGTTTCGCCGGAAATTGATATTCCGCACATGAAGGATCTGGCGGTGACCTTTAACATGTACGCCTCCACTTCTTATAGTTGGATATGCGGTGTGATGAGTGACCCCAACGACCTGAGCAGCTTCGTGGTGATCGACTCGGTGAAGGGTACCGGCAGCAGCCAACAGTACACCTACGATCTGAGTGAGTATGAACAGCTCATACCGGCAACGGCGAAGTACTTCGCATGGCGTACACCGTACGATGCAACAAGCTATGCATATCTGGACGATGTGTCTATCTTCAAGATGACTTGTCCGTTCACCAAGCCGACCTATTCGGACCTGACGGCACAGAGTGTGCGTATTGCCAGCGGTCTGCGTACCGACAACGACTGGTTGCTGTTAGTTAGTAACCATGAGCTCAATACCGACTCGCTCAGTTCGTCAACTTATCGTGTCCCGGTGGACTATGTAGTGTTCTTCGACACGATCGACGTGCGTTCGAAACGCGTAACGGGCTTGTCCGAGCAGACCAAGTACTATGCTTACACCGCTTCGTACTGTGACTCGACGGTATCGCAATGGAGCTCTATCTCCTTCATCACGCCGTGTCTGCCTATCAAACCGGAGAGCATGAAGACCATCACTTTCGCTACGGAAGACGGTTACGTCACCGGTTCGTCTGCGGACCGTTATCTCCCGTGCTGGACGATCGGCAGTAAGACCCAGGGCCTCAGCGCTTCGTCTTCTTACTACCCGTACGTGGATGCTTCTACCCAGTATAACGGACATAACTCGCTCTGCATATACGATTATGTATATGGCACCTCCTCCAACTATGTTGGAGCGTATGCTGTCATGCCGGAGTTGTATGTGGATTCGATCAGCAAGTACCAGGTTACTTTCTGGGGACGCCGTTATAGCTCTTCCTACAACGGACAACTCATCATTGGTATCGTCAGCGACCCGAGTGACCTCAATACCTTCGTTACAGTAGATACCGTCACAATGAACAACACCACATGGGAGCCGTTCAGCGTTGGAATGGAGAACTACGAAGGTGACTTCTTGGGTAACCTCGGACGCAACATCATGTTCCTCAGTGAGTTTGGCGTTACGAACGGTGTTTATATCGCGGATATCAAAGTTGAACCGATTCCGACGTGCCGTCCTATCGCATCCTTCAAGGTGGACAGTGTCGGCGAGGATGCCGCCGTTGTTACCTGGAAGGGTTATCAGGATACATTCCGTCTCTTGGTGGCAGACCGCGCACTCGAGGATAACGAGAAAGCGACCTATAATTGGTTGGTTGATTCGATCGTGAATCATTCAGATCACGTCCGCATTCCTAACCTGCGTGCAGCAACCAACTATTATGTCTATGCACAGGGTATCTGTAGCGCTACTGACAGCACCGATATATCGATGCTCTATGCTGCCGTACGTACTACGTGTCCGACATCAACCGGTGTGTCGCTGCCGTTCTACGATGACTTTATGAGTTATGATGTAGGAGAAACAGAGCCAGGTTGCTGGATTTTCCGCGGATCGTCATATACTAAGATTTATTCTGTTACTTCGAATGATAAGACCTATCATGCGGTCGACCTCTATACGACCAGTTCGGGTAACACCGGTTATATTGTGGTACCGGCATTAGAAGCTAACCTGATGGATCTCCAAGTGACTTTTGATGCTCGTCCCTACGGCAGTAGTTCTACATCGAGCGCAACGCTCTATATGGGTACGATGGAGGATCCGGAAGATCCGACCACCTTTGTACAAGCGGCTTCGTTCCCGTTGAGTGACGGTACGTCGTTCCATCATTTTGAAGCAGTTCTGGGTGACTACAACTTGGCGCATGACCGTCTGGTCTTCACTTCCGGTGTACAGTCCGGTGGTACGTCTAACGATATCTATATCACCAATATCGGTCTGAGCCTCGTCTCCGGATGTCATACTCCGCGACTCAAATCTGTAATGTCTGCGGCAACCGAAGTGGAAGTGGAGATCTCTTCCGATGCAGAACTCTGGGATATCGTTACCCTTTCCGACACGGAGTTGGCGAAGATTCGTGATATTGAGAAGTATCTGGATACGACGAAGAACAAGATGCGTGTGGATACCAATATGGTAACCATCTCCAACTTGGCCCCGGCTACTACCTACAACGTGTATGCTCGTGCTATCTGTGGAGGTGCATTGGGCAATAGCGCATGGACCAAGACTCCGTTAAAAGTGCATACTACGTTCTACTTCAAGGAAGGCTATTCCTTCGGCTTCGAGAAGACCGAATTGTGGGAGCGTAGTGTGAACTCCAAGAGTGATAACTACTACATTCACCCGGCACTTGTAACCGATCGTGACTCCTTGGGCGAACCGTCCGCAACATATACGTATTATCCATATAGTATAGAGAATACTACTTCGTATTTATACGCTCATACGGGTACGGGTGCGTTGTCGATGATGTCGTCGGGTAATTACCATGGCGCGTATGTCGTCTTCCCGGCTATCGACGAGGCACATGCACGTTCCTTCGAATTCAAGGTTCGGCCGGCATATATCTCGGCTACTACCATGCAGCCGGTTGTATCCGGTGATGCGGTACTGGAGATCGGTACGGTAGAGAAGAACAAGACCTTCGACACGTACGAGCCGCTGGTAACGCTGCGCATTGACCAACTGGATACCAAGGAGGTGGCCGATGAGGACAACAACTACCTCTACAATTACTACACTTTGGATGTGGATTCGGCGATGATGGCGGATAAGCAATTGGTACTCCATACGCCGAAACAGCCGTCTGTCACTACGTATCTCTATTTTGATGACGTGACACTCGGTGAAGCCAAGGGTTATAGCCTTGTGGCGCTAGATAAAGTAACGCCGAACAGCGGTACAACCGCTCTTGTTGAGTGGCAGAATGTGGGTGGTCCGTGGGATCTGGATATCCTCGATGCAGAGGGTGTTCCTGTGGTGCAGTACCACAACCTGACGGCTACTTCACAGTTGGTAACCGGTCTCTCGCCGCGTTCCGACTATACGGCAGTCCTCAAGGCTGCGGCTGCTCCGGACAAGACCGACTATGTCGTTACCTCTGAGCTGTCGTTCCGTACGGTTTGTCAGGCCGTTGAGCCGGACGAACAGGGCGCATTCTTCTGGGACTTCGACAACGAGTACGAGTGGGAGGCGAACGATGTATTGGCAGGTCAGGCTTCTGACTCCCTTTACTTCAAACCCTCTTGCTTCAATGTCGGTATCACTTATGAGACGCCTGTCAACGGCTATCAGTGGCTGGTTCAACGCAAGGGATACGCTTATTACGGTGGTGCCGGACCTGATGCCCTTGCTCAGTATTGCGTGATGGGACGTGATGACAGCCCTGCGCTGCGCGTTTACACCACCTCTTCGTATTCCAACTCGTATCTCGTATTGCCGAGACTCAACTGTGAGCTCGACACGATGATGATTGAGTTCTACGGTCGTTGCTTCGTCCACTTGGATGATAATGATGAATTGGAGCCGGCAAGCGATCATAACAAGATTTCGAGTGCAATCTTCTTGGGTCCGAATTACAGTCAGTCCCTCGTAGTGGGTACGCTCACGGATCCGAATGATTTCAGCACGTTGCAAATCCTCGATACGCTGACCTATCGTCAGACGCATTTGACACACAACGATAATGTGTACGACGATCCTGCAGGTCTCCAGTATTGGGAGGTAATGCGTGCTCCGTTGGCCGGTGCACAGGGTGATTACATCGTGCTCTTCCAATCGGGTCCGGGTCTCTTCTTCCTGGATGACCTGAGCGTGAAGGCAGCGGGTAATACGCTGTTTGCACCGATTGGTGCTACGACCACCGACATCACCGCTACTTCGGCTACGCTGTCTTGGACGGTACGTCATCCGCAACTGTCTTCTGTAGTGGTATTGCTCAATGCGGACGGCGAAGAGATAATGCGTGACACCATTTCCGGTACTTCGTATAATCTCCAAGGCCTCACGGGTGGTAAATCGTACCAGTGGTATGTTTACCAAACAGACCTGACCAATGATACGCAGACCACGTTGCCGCATGGCTTCATCACCGAGTGTGTACTCGCTACGCCTGATTATTCCTGCGGATTTGAACCGGAAGAAGGAGAGAAAGTAATCAATAACCTGACGACGGCTAAGCAAAGCCTCTGCTGGACGTACAGCGATGCCTACCAAGGCCAATGGATTAATGCTACCTATAACCCGCAGAACCAGTCCAACACGGATACCTATCGCTACAGCCACACTGATTCGTCGGCTGTGATGATGCGTGCGTCCTACAGTTATTATGGCTCGTGCTACCAGTCGTATATTGCGATGCCGGAAATGGATATCACGTCTTATGACACGCTCCAAGTAACCTTCTGGATGCGCCCGGCATACGTGAGTGCGCTCACGAATAAGGTGGTAAGTTCCTACACCGGTAGCAGTTACTCCAAGTCTATCATCGTCGGTACGATGACGGACCCGGAGGATGCTTCGACCTTCGTAGCAATTGATACGGTTTCCTATGACGGTACGCTTACAACATCCGATGAGGCGACGGAGGCGAACAACTACCTCTTCCAGCAAATGAAAGTGGAATTGGTTGGTGCTACCGGTCCGTATGTTGCCTTCATGACTTCGTTCTATGCGAAGGGTTCGGAAACCCGTCAGAACAACGACTATCTCTGGCTGGATGACATCGCGTTAGAGCGTCGTCAGGAGTGTAAGGCACCGACTGAATTGACTGTAACGAAGCTTGGCGCTGTAGAGGCTGAGCTCAGTTGGGAGGGTGGAGACTCGATTTATATCCTACAGGTTTCTACTGATCCGTACTTTGTAGAGGATACCGCATTTGTCTTCAACGACATGGTTGCAACTATGCCTTATACTGTTACCGGTCTCGAGCAGAAGACCACCTACTATTGGCGTGTGATGGCTATTTGTACCGGGAATAAGGGAGAGAGCGACTTCGCGAAGAAGGAGAGCTTCAAGACCTTGCGCAGCCCGTACTTCTACGAGCCGTTCAATACTGCCGTAAGCACCTCCGAGTGGACCTTCAGTAACAGCAAGGCAGATGATATCCTGAACAAGGCTTCCGTATCCTTCGGCTCGGATAACTCCTATGGATTCAAACGTAATACGAACAACTATGGCTTGAATGGCTCCCACTACACATCCGTCGGCTACTATATCGATTACAACTGGATGATCACTCCGGAGTTCTACTTGCCGGAAAACGACAGTGTTCACTTCTCGATGGATTTGGCACTGACCGCTTGTAACACCAGCCATGCGGCTACTGCGAACGCTGTGACCGAGAGCGATATGGCGAACGACTTCTACCTCATGGTCGTTGTCTCCGAGGATGGCGGTAAGACCTGGAAGAGCGAGAATATCCTCAAGAAGTGGCAGAACACCAACCCGGAAGGCAGCCAACTCCGTGAGATCTCCGCTACGGGTGAGAACGTCCGCTTCAGCTTGGCTGCGTATGCAGGTAAGAATGTCCGTATCGGTATCTACCGCGAGGCGAAGACCAGTGTATCGACCGGTATCGCAGTCCATGTGGACAATGTCCGCCTGGCATACTTCGATAAGGTGGTTGAGCAGGCTTCGGGTTGCCAATATGAGGATATCGTAATTGGTGATATCGTCCTTCCGGGCGAGACAACCGAACCGGGTATTCATATCTATCCGAGCAGTAATTATGTTACGGATGAGGAAGCTCGAGCTGGTGCGCATGACTTAGTGTACTCGTTGGAGGTAGAGGTTTATGCCGCTACGGAAATGATCTATAGTGATACCATCTGTGAGGGCGAAATTTATAACGACGACAACTTCCACGGCAAGGAGCAGGAAGGCGTTTACCGCCGCAAGATGCTCTCTGTACACGGTTGTGACAGTATCATTACGCTCAACCTACACGTACTGCCGAGAGCGTATGCCGAGGAGCAACTCGTCAGCATCTGTCCGGGTGAGACTTATATGTGGAACGGCAAGCCATATAACCGTGCCGGCTTCTTCCAAGACACACTCGTTTCTACCATCGGATGTGACAGTATCGAGACCTTGATCGTCTCCTATGTGGAGGGCTCCGAAGATACGATCTTTGTTGAGAAGCGCGTTGATATGGATTCGCTGCCGTACACTTATGATGATCCGCAGCATCCGTATGTCATCGGTCAGACACCGATCTACTACGCAGCCGGAACACCGAAGGGTGTGTATGTGGATACCGTTTCGGTACAGGGAACACAGTGTCCGACTATCCTCGTTCATACCCTCACCATCTACGATGCGCATGAGGATATAGACCTCATTCCTGTGGATGGAAGGGCGGCACATAAGCTCATCATCAACGATGTCATGTACATCATCCTCAACGGTGAGTGGTACAACGCTGCCGGTCAGAAAGTAGCTGATCCGCACAAATAGGGTAATAGCCGATAACAAACAAGAAAGCCGCCTTCGGGTGGCTTTCTTGTGTATAAATGTTCAATTTTGGAAACGGGTGCAATACGGGGTCACATCGGAGGCAATACCTGTGTAACACGGGATTAAAAATGTTCTATATGGCATATTCTACCATTTTGCAAACTCTATTTGTCATTTTTGTAACAAAATGATTATTTTTTGATAAAAAATTTGCACATATCGAAAATTTTCTGTATCTTTGTCGCCCAAATTGTATTTTTTTTAAGCAAAAAAACTACTTATAGTTTATTATTTTATTGTTTAACTAAAAATTAAAGCTTATGAGAAAAATTACTCAAAAGTGGGCATTCCTAATGATGACACTTGTGTGTCTGCTCGGTATGTCCCAAGTGGTAACTGCTCAGACATGCACGGTAATCGGAGAGGGAACGCTGACCAGTTCTTGGAGCGTGCCCGTCGCAACGTACTACCGTAACAGTTACACACAGCAGCTTTATTTGGCAGATGAGTTGGAAATGTCTGCCGGGATCATTACGAGTATTGCATTCCAATACGATTACTCGACTGCTACTACCCGCCAGATTTCCATCTTTATGGCAAATACGGATGCTGAGAATCTGAGTACAAGTTTTGTTACCGAAGGATTGGAAGAGGTTTTCTCGGCTACAGATGTTACTTTTGACAACACTGGCGAAGATTATTGGGTTACCATTGAATTGGAAACTCCGTTCGCCTATGACGGAAGTAGCAACTTGGTTGTAGCTGTGTACTCCAACTATTCTTCTACGCAAACCGGTTACGGCGGTGATTATCGTTTCCTGCAATCCTCTGCTACGGGCATGGCGAGGTATTGGCAGAACGATACAAGTTCGCCGGACCAGTTCACCATTACGGACGGAGTGGCTACGGCTACTACAGGAACATCTAGTCCTTCTACCGCCTCTGTACGCCCGAACATCCAATTCTGCTACACAGCAGGAGGTTCAGGTGTTATCCCGTGTGACAAGCCGTCCGGTATTACTGCTTCGGACATTGCTGCGCGTGCCGCTGTGCTGACTTGGGCTGACGGTAGCGGTGTGTACAACGTAGAGTACAAGAAGGCTTCGGATGAGGAATGGACTCCGCTGCTCTCTGAGACGACTATGCTGACTACCGACCTCAGCAACCTGGATCCGAACACAGACTATCAGGCTCGTGTACAGAGTGTGTGTGCGGGTAATGTAGACAATCCGGTTAGTGGTTGGAAAACCGTTTCCTTCAAGACACTCATCGGTCTGCCATTTGCTGAGGATTTCAAATCTACTTCCATTCCCGGAGGATGGAGTCAGAAATCCGGATTGGTAGATGATGTCATGGCGGGTACCTCAAGTCTCGCTACCGGTTACAGTTGGAGTTTTAATACTGCTAACGGTGTATTTGACAACCATGCCAAGATTAACATCTATGGCTCTAGCTGCAAAGGCTGGCTGCTATCTCCGGAGATCCTTATGGAGGACAACGTACAGTTGACCTTTGACATGGCATTGACGGCGTACAACGGTGATTTGGTCAAGGTAGATCAAACCCAACAGGCTGACGACCGCTTTGTCGTGCTCGCTTCTACTGACAGTTGCGCAACATGGACTATTCTGCGCGAGTGGAACAACTCCGGCTCAGAGTACGTGTATAATAATATCGCATGCTCCGCAACTGGCGAAGAAGCCGTTATTAACCTCAGCCAATTTGCAGGACAAAATGTAGTTATTGCATTCTACGGTGAGTCCACCGTATCGGGCGGTGACAACGAGTTCCACCTTGACAACATCCTTATCGACTACATTCCTCGTTGTTTGAAACCGTCGGATTTGAAGGTTGAGAACATCACAACGTCCCAAGCTGAACTGTCTTGGACCGCTAATTCCAGTGAGTCCGAATGGATTCTCCAATACAAGAAGAGTAGCGAGAATGCTTGGCAGTCGATCAACGTAACGGCTAATCCGTACACACTGGATAACTTGGATGCATATACCAATTATGATTTCCGTGTCGCAGCTTCTTGCGACCAGATTGACGAGTTCGGTACCAGCAAATTCAGCAGTGTAGTAAGTTTCAAGACCAATGCAGCTGCTCCGTTTGTTGAGGCATTTACTTCGCTGCCATCTGATTGGAAGCGCTACGCTGTTCTCTATTCTGACATCACAGCAGGCGAAGATACGCTGACGAATCACCCTGTTACTTCGGGATGGACGGTATCTACCGGTAATGGCGTATATGGCGTTAACCACTTGAAACTGAATGTATATGGCGAAAATGTAAAGAACTGGATCGTATCTCCGCTTATTGAGATGAACCAGGCCGAGATGCAGTTAACGTTCGACTTGGCATTGACCAAGAGTTCTGGTACATTAGAGGCTCCTGAAGCAGGTCAGCAAGACGACGATAAGTTCTCTGTTCTCATTACTGCCGATGGCGGTGAGACTTGGGAAGAGTTGTATGTTCGCGATAACGTCACTGCAGCTGACTCGTATGATAATATCAGCTGCACGGCAGACGGCCAAACGGTAAAGATTGATTTGAGCGCGTATGCTGAGAGCACGATCGCTATCGCATTCTACGGTGAGTCCACGGTAGCAGGCGGTGACAACTACCTCCATATCCGCAACTTCGACATCGACACCATTCCTGCGTGCGAGAAGCCGATGGGTCTGCAAGTAATTGACATCCGTGATGATGCGGCCACCTTCGCTTGGGATGAGTTTGAAGGCGCAGAATGGGAGTACGCGTTGGTAGTAGATACCTTTACGGTTACGACTTACGTTCCGACGGATGAGGACTTTACCGGTACTACCGACGCTTACACGGTTACGATCGACACGTTGACTGAGAATACACCGTATATCTTCTTCTTGCGTCAAACATGCGGAGGTTCCAGCAGTGAGTATATCGCTCGTGGTTTCCAGACGATTCAGACTCCGGCTACTGTTCCGTTCGCAGATGACTTCGAGGATGGAAATAACTGGTTGCTCGTTAATGGTGAGATCACGAACGCATGGGTTCTTGGTGAGGCTACCAATAACGGTGGTACGCACGCCCTTTATATCTCCGATGACAATGGTGTATCGAATAAGTATTCACATAGTGCAGCAATGGTATATGCTGTTAAGTCGTTCGAGATCGCTGAGGAGGCAACCTATACCTTTAAGTACGACTGGAAAGCAGCCGGCGAGGGCAATTATGATTACATCCGTGTAGCCCTTGTTCCGACAAGTGTTCAATTAGAGGCAAGTACTACTATCCTCTCCGGTCTTTCATATAGCGCACTGCCGCAAGGTTGGGTTGCATTGGACGGAGGTGAGAAACTGAACCTGAGTGCTGACTGGCAGACGAAGAGTGTGGATCTGGAAGTAGCTCCGGGTCTGTATAACGTAGTTATCGCTTGGCGTAACGATGGTTCTGGCGGTACTCAAACACCTGCCGGTGCTATTGATAACTTCAGCATCAAACAGTTGCTCTGCGCTCGTCCTGAGAATGTTATTCTCGCGGAGGGCGTTGATAGCTTGAGCACCACTTCGGCTATCCTCAACTGGGAAGCTCAGGGCAATGAAAGCAACTGGTTGCTCCAATACAAGAAGAGCGCTGATATAGAATGGACTGCTTTAGCAGAGCCTATCACCGCTAAACCGTACACCTTGGAGGGCCTTGAGGCATCTACCGCATACGATGTACAAATCGCTGCATGGTGCAACCCGGCTGACTCCGCAACGATCAGTGAGTGGAGTGAAACCTTCTCGTTCGCAACGGCTTGTGATGTAATCACCAACTTCCCGTATTCCGAGAACTTCGATGGTATGGAAGGTGTGACCTCTGGCAATGCACTCCCGGTTTGTTGGGACTATATTAATACAGTTACAGGAAGCACATCCTACGATTATTATCCGACGGTTTATAAGGGTAGTTCGTATGCTAATTCCGGTACTAATTCGCTGAAGATGTATTCGTACTATAACTACGAAGGCGAGATGTATGCCATCTTGCCGGAGATGGAGGGTCTGAGCGCATTGCGTATGAAATTCAATGCACGCAAGTACTCTGCTTCCAGTTATTCGTATTATTACGACGCTACTTTTGTAGTGGGTATTCTGAACAGCGCTGCTGATACCGCTAATTTCGTAGCAATTGATACCATCTCACCTGCTTCTACGTCGTATGAGCCGTTTGAGGTACGTTTCAATACATACGAAGGCACCGGTAAGTTCATCGCCTTTAAGATGGTATCTCCGGACTATATTGATTACGATTACAACGGTGCTTTTATCGACGATATCGTAATTGACTATATTCCTGACTGCTTCGAGCCTGCGGCTGTAAAAGTCCTCACGAAGACTGCTACGAGCGTTCAATTCACGTACACCGCTTTAGCACAAGGCGACAGCCTGTCCTATGCTATTGTAGCGAAGGGTGTTGAGCCGACTGAGTTCATTGGCATCGCAGCGGACACTGTATTGGTAGAGGGTCTTGAGGCAAGCACCGAGTACGAACTCTACATACGTACCGAGTGTGCGAACAGCGCAAGTGCAAGCATCTCGACTACCTTCCTGACAAAGCAACTCCCGATTGACTTGGGTGACGGCTTTGCAGATGACTTCGAGGGTGCTAACCAATGGAACTTCGAGAACGGCGAGATTGAGAACGCATGGGTACATGGTACGGCAGCTCACAACGGTGAGGGAAGCACCAAGGCTATGTATATCTCCAACAATGGTGGTGCTGCCCACGCTTACTCGGTTAGCTCGTATGCTACCGTTTACGCGATGAAGGCATTTAATATCGCAGCCGGTTCGTACACCTTCCAATATGACTGGATGGCGAATGGTGAGTCCACCTTCGACTACATTCGTGCCGCTCTTGTACCTGCTTCTGTTGAACTGACTGCAAGTACTTCGCTGCCGACCGGTGTATCTGCTACCGCTCTGCCGGAAGGCTGCATCGCTATTGATGGCGGTTCGAAACAGAACCTCAGTACGGCTTGGGCTACTTACACCAGCGCAGAATTGACGATTCCTGCAGGTACCTATAACGTTGTATTCTTGTGGCGCAACGATGGTAGTGGCGGTAGCCAAACGCCTGCTGCTATCGATAACTTCAGCATCACAAAGATTCTCTGCGGCAAGCCGGCTTCTGTAACTATCGAGAAGGCTAATATCACTTCAACTTCGGCTGAGATCGCTTGGACCGCTGAGGAAGGTCAGACCGCATGGCAAATCGCATTGGATACGATTGCAGCCTTCATCCCGGATTCTGTAGCGCTCATCAGCGTCAACGCTAATCCGTACCTGGCAGAGAACCTGCTGCCGGAACACACCTATTATGTTTACGTACGCGCGAACTGCGGTGAGAACGGATTCAGTGCATGGAGCGCACGCGCTTCCTTCAAGACGGCTAAGGCTTGTCAGAAGCCGGACGGTCTGGATGTAACGGCTATCACCGACTCGTCGGCTGTTGTTACCTGGAACACCTATGGTCAGAATGACTTCATCCTTACCTACGGTATCGGTAATGCATTTGCAGACACCGTTAGAAATATAACGAGTGGTACTTATACCATCACCGGCTTGGACGAGAACACTTCGTACAAGGTGAAAGTAGCTGCCGCTTGCGACGATACCCAATGGACCAGCGCGAAGACCTTCAAGACTGCTTGCTCGCCGATGGCTGCAGTAGTAGAGAACTTCGACGGTATTACCGGTTCGACCAGTTCGCACGTACTGCCCGACTGCTGGGATTACATCAATAGCGGTAGTTCTTACGCTGCTTACCCGTTGGTTTACTCCAGCGAAAGTTACGCTAACTCGGGTACGAACTCGCTGAGGTTCTACACCTATGGAAGTAGTTCTTATGCAGACCAGTATGCTGTTCTTCCGGCTGTTAACAACTTGAATACGCTGCGTATCAAACTCAACGCATGTAAGTACAGCACTTCGTATAGTGCTACTATTGTAGTAGGTATTATGACCGTTCCGGCCGATACCGCTACCTTCGTGGCAATCGACACGATTCGTCCTGCCGGCATCGCTTACGAGCCGTTCATCGTATCGTTCGGCGAATATACCGGCGAAGGCAAGTATGTAGCCCTCAAGGCTCCTGTACCTGCTTCGTCCTACAATGCAGCACACATCGACGACATCGTGATGGAGGCTATTCCGTCTTGTCTCGAGCCTACCGGTTTGGCTGTATCGGACATCGCAACGACCAGCGCTACCTTGGATTGGACCTCTACTGCTTCGCAGTGGCAGATCCTGCTCAACAACGATAGCCTGATCGACGTAGCTGCTAAGCCGTTCGTATTGAACGAGCTCACTCCGGCTACGACTTACACCTTCGCAGTACGTGCTATCTGTGCAGAGGGCGACACCAGCGCATGGAGTAAGTCTGCTAAGTTTGCAACCGAGTGTGCTATCATCGCTACCTATCCGTGGAGCGAGAACTTCAACAAGCTCGGCGCAGGTATTCCGCTCTGCTGGGATAACTCGGCTGGTACTACTACCTCTGATTCCTACAAGTGGAACTACTTTGCAAATGCAACAGATACCTGTCTGCGCTTCAACTCGTACTCGAACTCGAGCGACAAAACCAATATCTTGGCTACACCTGAGTTCGCTCTGACCGAGCCGGTACTCTTCTCGTTCAAGTGGAAAAACCCGACCGGTGGTGCCGGCTTGGTAATGATTTCGAATGATGGTGGTCTGACCATGGATACGCTGGCAAGCGAATTGACAGAAATTGCAGATTGGACTTCGTTCGAGATCAACCTCTCTGCTTACACGGGTGACACAGTAGTTATCTACTTCCACGGAACAAGTAACTACGGTAATGGAGACGCTTATCTCTACATTGATGATGTAGTAATGGAGATCCTCCCGGCTTGTCCGAAGACCACGGGTCTTGCGGCCACGATCGTAGGCGACGTAACTGCTTCGTTCGCATGGGATGCAGAAGAGGATGTTACCTGGGAGTATGGCTTCGTAGTTGATACCGTTGCTAACTTCGTTCCGGCTGATGAAGACTTCACCGGCGTAGCAACGACCAATGAGGCTACCCTCAATGCACTTACTCCGGAGACGAGCTATCTGTTCTTCATCCGCAAGGTATGTGGTGAGGAGAAGAGCGAGATCATCTACAAGTCCTTCTCGACGATTATGTTGGCAACGGCTCTGCCGTACGACGATGACTTCGAGAACGGTAACAGCTGGAAGTTGATCAACGGTACTTGCACCAACGCTTGGACAGTAGGTTCTGCGGCTACCGAGAGCGGTAACGCACTCTACATCTCCAACGACGGTGGTACGACCTTCGAGTACACGAACACCAGTGCAGCTATGGTTTACGCAGCGAAGGCATTCAACTTCGACAAGGCAGGTAGCTATACCGTATCGTACGATTGGCGTGCTAACGGAGAGTCTACTTATGACTACCTCCGTGTAGCGATCGTTCCTGCTACCGTTGAACTGGCTGCTGCCACTTCCGTTCCGAGCGGCTTCGGTCCTACCGGTCTGCCGACAGGCTGGAAGGCTGCTGATGGCGGTTCGAAGCTGAACCTCAGTGATGCATGGCAGAGCAAGTCGGTAGTTGTAGAGAACATCGTTCCTGGTTACTACCTGCTCGTGTTCGCATGGCGTGATGATACCAGCACCGGTGCTCAGAGTCCTGCAGCTGTGGATAACCTCCACATCCAGCACCTCGACTATCCGACCGCTATCGGTGGTACCGATGCTGAAGGTGTACAGGCTATTAAGTTCATCGAGAACGACCATGTTTACATCCTCATCAACGGCGTAATCTACGATGCAACAGGACGTAAAGTGAAGTAAACTCAGTTTACTCCAATAATCGCAAAAGGGGCTGCTTCGGCAGCCCTTTTTGTGTGAAATAACTGACAAAATGCAAAAAAAAGACGAAAAAACTATCAAAAACTTGCATATTTGAGAAATTTTTAGTAATTTTGCCGTCCAATTGTGTATATTAGTAACAAAAGGTGCTAAAAAGACTTGTATTCATAGGATGGTGTGTGCTCTCGTGTGTAAGTGCAAGTGCCTATACCGCTTTGTCTCCGAACATCACGCATTTCGTGTCCTTACACGTCGATGCGGGATACTCGTCTTTGCTCCATAATATACCGGGACAGAAACCCGCTGCCGGCGCGAATGCGATGTTCGGTATCGACTATCGGTTGAACTACAACAGCTTCGTTTTTACCGTTGGAGCGGAGGGTATGTATGAGCTCAATGCCAATCATTTGGACAATCTGGACGTGTCAATCCCGATGCTGGATACCGAGGGAGAACTGTTTGACATGCATGTGCTTGTGGACAAATCGCGCGACCTGAGCCATATGACGAATGTCAATATCCCCATCCTGTTCGGCGGTGAGTGGAAACGGTTCTATTTCCTGATCGGTCCCAAGATCTCGTTGAATCTCTACGGCGCCACCTCTTCCTCTGCGCTGATAACGACGTACGGCGAGTACGACCGGTATTACGACGATTTCTACAACATGGAGAATCACCAGTTCGTCACCGGACAACGGATGAGCAGCGGTATGATGCCGATGAAGTGGAACATGGGTATCATGGCGCACTTGGAGATCGGCGGACGTGTCGGACATATGTTCAAGCACCAGCAGTTCCGTCTCAACCCGGACAAGGTGCGTATGTACCTCGCTGCTTATGCCGATTTCGGTGTGCTCAATATTCACAGTACGACCGGTGGGGCACCGATCTTTGATTATCGCGAGACCGATCAGGGTGTACAGTTCTATATCCAGCCGCTGCTCCTGAGTTCGATGTCAGACGGCGCGGTGTTCAGAAACCTCAATGTGGGAATCAAATATACGATTGCATTTGAGATGCCGAAACACGGCAAATCCTATATTTACGACGAGAAAAAATACGATCGCGACTATCGCAAACGCGGTGGAAACCAATCAATTCGATAAACAAGATGAAACGATTACTCTACATAGTGCTATTAGCAATGGGTTTGGGAGTAGTAGCTCCTGTAACATCCGTAGTGGATAACTCCGTAGCGGCTGCTTATGCCGTGGATGACAAGGCAAAGGCCAAAGCGCAGAAAGAGAAAGAGAAGGCGAAAGCAGCTGCGCAGAAGCAGAAGGAAAAGGAGAAGGCTGCTGCTGCGAAAGCGAAAGAGAAAGCAGCGGCCGAGAAAGCCAAAGCCAAAGCGAAAGCTGACGCGGATAAGGCGAAGGCAAAGGCCAACGCCGACAAAGCGAAGGCGAAAGCGAAAGCGGATGCTGACAAGGCAAAAGTCAAGGCTGCTGCGGATAAAGCGAAAGCCAAAGCCAAAGCCGATGCACAAAAGGCAAAGGAGAAGGCAAAGAAGACTTCGAATAAGCCCAAAGCAGAGCCTGAACTGAGCGCAGCGGAGGAGAAAGAGCAGTACATGCAACTCATCGCGAATATCGAGAAGAAGAACAAGCGTGTGCTGGCGTATGTCAACCGTGACATCAGCCATCGTCTCGGATTCTGGGGACAGGTCGGATATTCCAACCTCTTCACCTCCGGTATCCAATATACCCCCGCGACTTCCGGAACTAACCCGATTGGTTTCCAGAACAAGGACAACGGATTTGTCGGCGGAGGTGCAGGTCTCGGTTATCAGTTGCGTTACAAGCAGTTCCTCATGACCGTAGGCGCGGAGTTCAATACCTACAACTCCGTCATGGCTATCTCCAACCAGCAGGACGGCACGTTCGCCTTGCAGTACGGCATGGAGCCTTACGCTTCGTCCATGATCTTCCACTACACCTTCAACCCGCTCAAGGAGCAGATCATTGGTGGTTTTGCACAAGTGCCCCTCCTCTTCGGTATGGAGCACAAGAACATACCGCTCTTCTGGCAAGTCGGTGCCAAGGCCGGTATCGGTGTCTGGGGACAGTCAACCCTTTCGGGCACGTACACGACCGACATCGAGGACAAGGAGCTGATCGGAGGTCTGACGGATATGTACAACCACGCACTCGTTACTGACGAGGCGCTCAAACGTCCTGCGAACAAAGTGTCCTTCGGACTCAACGTGGCAGCGACCGCAGAAGTGGGTGTGAACCTCGACCAATGGATGAACAACTCCAAGACCAAAGTGCGTGTATCCGTCTTTGCCGACTACGGTGTGCTTAATGTGCAGAAATACAAAGCACCGGAAGCAATCGCAGGCTGGCCGAATGCGACCCAAGACATCCCGACCGTCATGATGGCGGATAATAACCCGCTGAACTTCGCTACGCAGTCCGCTCTCTCGACGACTTCTGCAGCGAATGCGAAAGTGAACCCCTTCCTTGTGGGTGCAAAGATAGCCGTATGGTTCGAGTTGCCGCGTAAGCAACTGGTTGTAAGTCCGATGCCGCCGAAACCGCAACCGCGTCTGGGCATCTATGCATTCGACGAAGAGGCTCAGATCGCGCTGGGTGGTGTATCGGTTGAGGTGCTGGGTGCGGCCGATAAGGCGAAGAAAAAGAGCACCAACAAACAGGGTCTGCTCAAGGTCGGCCGTGTGGACGAAGGACAGTACCGCGTGGTGGCTACCAAGAACGGCTATTTCACAACCGATACGATCATGCATTTGGTGGAAGAGTTCACGTATGACACGATCCAAGTGCCTCTCCGTCGTATCCCGGCTCCGATTATTCCGACGCTGTGTATGAATATCTACGACGACGAGACGAAGGATCCGATCGAGGCATTGGTACGCCTCACCTCGCTCAGCGACACCATCGTCCTCTATGCCGCACAGTCTGCGGATGACGGTTTCGTAGAGACTCCGTTGACGGCAGGCGATTACATCGCTCACTTGACCGCACAGGGTTACATGCCGAAAGATGATACGATCCATTTCGTACAAGACACCGTTGATATCTTCATGCAACCGATTAAGGAGGGTATCAAAGTGAAGATCGAGAACCTGTTCTTCGCTACCAACAAGACCTATATCCTCCCGCAGTCTGAGCAGGCGATGTCCGATCTGGCTACCTTCCTCTTGGAGAACCCGACCGTCACGATCCATATCACCGGTCACACCGATGCCGTAGGTACGGATGAAGCGAACCAGATCCTGTCGGAGGGTCGTGCGAACGCCGTTCGTCAGAACCTCATCGACCGTGGCGTAGCTCCGGAGCGTATGACCGCTGAAGGTAAAGGTGAGAAAGAGCCAATCGCGGACAACGATACCGAAGAGGGACGTCAGCTCAACCGTCGTGTAGAGTTCGTTATTACCGGTACCGACGGCGCCGACATCGAGCAGGTCTTTGAATAAACGGAAAACGGAATACTGATAACTGAAAACTGAAATAATCGTGCCCCTTGTGGGCTAAGAATACTGATAACTTATGAGGAAACTCCTCATCCTACATATAATCCTTCTGTTCAGCGTCTTCGCCTGGTCACAACAAGGCACGACGCCGGCTCGGGAGTTGCCCTATGAGTGCGGATTTGAGCATGACTCGCTCTTGACGCATTGGGTGCTCAACGCCAGTGCTCCGGCATCGACGGTGGATAAGTGGATGGTAGGTACGGCGGTGCACAGCGAAGGCAAACGTTCGCTCTATATCTCCAAAGATGGCACCAACCCGAACTACGGCAAGACCAAGAACGTGGTCGTGTCCTACCTCCGCTATAAGTTCCCCACCGCGACCAGCCAGCAAAACTACGAGTTGAGTTTTGATTGGAAGGGTATAGGTGACTCGACTGACTCGAGGCTTTACGTCATGGTGTGCCCCGAGATAGCGCTGACCCAGACCGGCGGATACAACCTCAACTCGATTGTCACGAACGCGCAGGGACGTCTGTCCAATGCAACCCTCGCTGTTTGTCAGGCGATGGGCGAATCGGGCGAGAAGTTCGTGTGCGGCAGTGAGTCCTGGCAGAACGTAGTATTGTCCAATGAGATCCGTGTCAACCCGACGTACTCCAGTCAAATTTTTGCAATTGCATTCATTTGGGTGAATGCGAACCAGGTAGATTCGATTAATCGTTCCTCTATCGCCATTGATAATGTGCAGATTAACTCGGCGGCACTCAAGAAACCGACCAACCTGCAAGTTACGCCGCAATGCGAGGACTCAACGCTGTTGATCTCGTGGGAAAGCGGACTGCAGGAGTTCGATATCGAGTACCGCAAAGTGGGTTCGCCCAAATGGAGCAAGGCGAACGGTCTGACAGACGGTATGAGCGGTTTCACCCGGGTGGACGGAACAAAGTGCTCGTACGTGCTCACGCGTATATTAGAAGGTTCGTACGAGGTGCGCGTGCGCGGTGTGGCGGACGACCTGAGAACCAGTTTTGTTTATAAGACGAATATCCTCGTGTACTGCCCGGAGAATCACTGTATCAATTACATTGATCTGCATAACCCCAACGTGGTCTGCACGTATGGTCACCACCCGGGAGCACAGGCAGGCGCAACACCGTACGACAATATCGGTATCATCGATTTCGGTCCTGATGCGGAGGAGAGTAGGCATACGTTGCATATCGATCCGACGGAACTGGATCCGCGTACGGACAGTCTGTTGCCGACCGTGCCCGACGGCGCACTCGCTTCGGTGCGACTCGGTAACTGGAAATACGGCGGTGAGGCAGAGTCGATCACCTACGATATTTTGGTGGATTCGACGAACCAGGGTATCTTGATCGTTAAATACGCGATCGTGTTTGAGAACCCGAATGGTCACCCGCCTGAGGATGAGCCGGCGTTCAAGTTGGAGGTGCTCGGTCCGAACGGACTGGTCATTGACGAGTTGTGCGGACAGGCGAACTTTACCTATTCAGACGGTGCCGCAGAAGGTGCGTTCGGATGGCATATGACCAAGGATAACAACGTGGCATGGAAAGAGTGGACGACCGTTGGTCTTAACCTCATGCCCTACCATGCGCAGACCATCAAGGTGCGTTTCACGACGCTCGACTGCGGTTGGTCCGGACACTTTGCTTACGCATACTTCACGGTGGACTGTGCGAACGCACACATCGAGACCAATAACTGCGGTAACGACGCTTCGATCACCTGTAAAGCTCCGGACGGCTTCGCCTATGAGTGGCGAAACGAAGTGGGCGATGTGGTCAGCACGAACCAGGAACTGAGTGTGGACGCGAGTCGTCAGACCTATACATGCCGTGTATCGTTCGTTGAGCAACCCGCATGTTACTTCGAGATCAGTACGCTGTCCGCTCCCCGTTTCCCGGTTCCGGAATACACCGTAGAGCCGATCTACGAGGAGTGTACCAGCAAGCTCAAGTTCCACAATACCTCGCACGTAATGAATAAGTTCGAGGGATTTGAGAACCACACGGACGAGCCTTGTGTGGACTTCCATTGGGAGTTCAAGCGCTTGTCCAACGGAGATGTGAAGATGACGGATGCGCAACACCCGATTTTCCTCTGCCCGGCAGAGGGTGGTCTGATCGAGGTGAAGTACACCTGTTACATCGGTGAGGATAACGCGTGCGACAGTACCCGTGTGGATACGATCGATGTGCGCAGTATCATTCCGCAGAACACGGTCTTCTACGAGACGACCTGTCCTGAGGCGCCGGTTAAGTTCGGTGACTGCGCTACCTGTTGGTACAGTACAGATACGACCGTCGTACTGACCTATCCGAACTTCGCGGGGTGTGACTCGACGTCCACGCTGCACCTGACGGTCTATCCGTTCGTGGAAGATACCTATCGTCACGACTCGATCTGTTCGGACGGAAGTGTGACCATCAACGGTGTAAGGTATAACCAACCGATGGAGAATCAGCTGATTATGCTCAAGACGCAGCATGGTTGTGACAGCGCGTTGTACTTCACACTGACGGTGAATGAGCGTTTGAATGCTTCGGTTGAGAACGAACCGTTCGTTTGTGCCGATGCCGAGCAGCTCTATCTGTACCTCCATATCACGGCAGGTGTGTTCGACAGTCTGGAGATCACGTTCGACACGCCCGAACTGCCCGACACGGTTATCTACGACTACAGCCAGAGCACTATCGCGATCCCTTATCCGGAAACGATCACTCCGGGTGTGTATCGCGTGAAGATGAAGTTCTATCAGTTCTGCTGCGGTATCTATACCGAGGAGCATGAATTTGAGATTCGCTACCGCAGTTCGATCGTCGAGCAGAAGTGGAACGATGTGCTCACCGTGCTCAGCCCGAAGTACAACGGCGGATTTGAGTTCACGGCGTTCCAGTGGTACAAAGACGGTATGCCGTTGGACGGCGAGACGCACTCGTACCTCTACCAGCCGCTCGATATGAACGCGATCTATTATGTAGAACTCACGCGTGCAGACGGGTTAGTGATGACCACGTGTCCTATTCAACCCGTTTACCACGAGCAGCAGACGCCGTTCCCGACGGTTGTGCCGGCAGGACAACATATGCCGATGTACATGGAGCAGGCCACGACCATTTGGTACTACACCATCTCCGGTCAGCTCTACAGCACGTTCGGCTTACCGCAAGGATATACCACCCTGCCGATCCCTGAGCAGAACGGCGCGTATATCATCAAATCGACTAACGCACAGGGCCAGACGCAAGCCCAAGTAATGATCGTACAATAATAACGCAACATACAAGACTATGAATATGAAGCGATGGATACAATTAGCAGTGGTAGCACTATTAGTGGCTGCTCCTGTACACGCTGTGAAACGCTATGTCTGTGACTTCGAAACAGAGGAGGCACGAAACCGTTGGGTAGTTAACCCTGCAGCGAACCAGAACATCTATAACCAGTTGACCAACAAGTGGTATATCGGCGAGCCGGGAAACAACGATCGCTATGGTCATAACGGCTTGTATATATCCGACAACGGCGGACAGGATGCGCACTATACCAACAAAGGTTGTTGGGTGTTTGCGTATGATACCATCTCGCTCGATCCCATCAACGGCGACTACACCCTCAGTTTCGACTATACGGCGATGGCGAACGTGGCCAGCAATTTCGATGGTCTGTATGTACTCTGGATTCCGATGGTCAACCCGGAGGAGAACCTGGAAGGCGGACATGACTCGATCAAGGTCTTGTCTATTCCTACTTCGTCCGGTACGATCCCGTCGACCTATGAGAACTACGTGCTCCAGCTCCAGCCTACAGCCGGAATTGACTACGTCAACGGAACGGCGACCTGGCGTCAATGTGCGGTGAAGATTAAGGGCTCGAAGTGTGACGGAACGCCGCACTACTTGGCCTTCGCGTGGACTAACGGCGCTAATATGGCACAACAACCGGGTGGTATGGTGGATAACATCAATATCTCCGATAACCTCCCTTGCGACCCTGTCACCAGCCTGGTGGTCACCCCGAACGGTACAACCGTATCGCTCACCTGGACGAGTGCTGACTCGGTGTTTGAGGTGAGCGCGTACTCCTATGAGACCAATTCATGGGCAGGCCCCAAGACCGTGCAGGGTACTACGACGCAGTTTACCAACCTGCCGGTAGGACAGACCGATTTCATCGTTCGTGCCAAGTGTTCGGGGTATGACTACAGTCTGAAAACCATCGTTTCCAAACTCATCTATTATCCGGACCTGTTGTGCGTGGACTATCTCAACTTGGACAACGCGAAGTGCTATGTGCACAACTCGGCACCGAACAATACGCTGACGTTCAACGACTTCAAGCTGGTCAACCCCGTGGACTACGGTCCAAGTGATATTCGAAGCCGTCATGTCGTACACTTCGACCGTGCCGAGACAGAGCCGCGTACCGGAGGAGCTGCAAAGACCATCCCCGATGGCGAATTGGCTGCCGTGCGTTTGGGTAACTGGGATGCGGATAACAACGCTGAGCGAATTGAGTTCAGTTTTGATGTGGATACAATCAAGTACCCTGTGCTGCTGCTCAAGTACATGCCGTTGTTGGAGGCACCGGGACACGAGGATCATGAGAACCCGCGTTTCAAACTTGATATCTTGATTGGAGGACGCTCTATCGGTACATGCGGTATGGCGGACTTCAATGCCAACGATGTGCTTGTCAACGGTAACGGAAACGTGAAGCCCGAGTATGCAGCGCAAGGATGGCACAAGACCCCGAGTTCGGTATCTCAGACATCAGCGGATATCGTATGGAAAGAGTGGACGACCGTAGGTGTCAACCTCCGTAAACCGGAGTATCAAGGCAAGACACTGACGGCTCGTTTGACCACGCACGACTGTACGTTCTCCGTGCACAGCGGCTATGCGTACTTTACCCTCGGCTGCTCGGATGGTAAGCTCAAAGGAATGAAGTGCGGCGAGATTAACCCGGATTTTGAGGCACCGGACGGCTTTGTCTATCGCTGGGCGTATGCGTACAATGAGAAATACCGTAAAAAAGACGGATCGCTGCCTGAGCAGTATGTGCTCGGTCGCAGCCAGACCTACCACGCCGGTATGCAAGATGACAGCCTGTATGTAGTGGACTGTATGTTCGTTCAGGACAGTACCTGTTTCTTCTCGCTCTACGCTTCGACCTTGGCGACTAACCCGATTTCGGTCATGTCGAAACCGAAAATCACCCGTAACTGTCGTGAAGAGAAATATCAGTTGAAACTGGACGCTTCGCGTTCATGGGTACAGGAGATCGACCACGTCACAGGTGACACGCTCGTTAGTCAGAGTTATCATATTGAGTCTTATGAATGGATCATCGAGGAGACCTCCACAGGCAGTTACCAGAACTGGTCGGACGAGGTAAGCCCGACGTTCAACCTGCCGGTAACGGGTGGTGATTTCCGTATCAAATTGCGTACAACCTGTGGTACGTGCGAATCCATTGTTGAGAAAGAGATCCATCTCGCTCCGCTGGGACCGACCTACGAGACCCAGACCTACACCCTCTGCGATGACGACCGCAAAGGCGAAGGATTCAAATGGCAGGAGCGCAACGATACGACGTATCACACCTACGGACTCGTGGATTCGGTGGTACTCCTGAACCCCGCAACCTCTTGCGACAGTGTCATCTATCTGGAGCTCAAAGAACCGAAACGTTTGTTCGTGGATACAATGGTTCTCCCGGAGAATCTGCCGTATGTGATAGCAGGCCATGAGTACTATGCTACGACCGTGGATACGATCCCGGCATGGAGTCTCAACTGCGACCTGACCTATGTGCTGAACCTGGAGGTATATGAATCGCTTCTCGTCAACCCGAAGACGGCGTATGTGCGTTGTGAGGGAGACGGCGACTCGTTGCTCCTGGAGTGGGAGATCACCCGTGGACGCAGTCAGGCTGTCCTCTATACCTTCGACGGCAGCGCACAGGATACGATCTATAATACGGAGAAGGCCAAAGGCCATTATGCCGAGTCGATCTACGTCGGTGCGGGTCTGAAGCCGAATGTGTACAACGGTACGATCTTCTTGGTGGACCTCAAACCCGAGTTTAGTGTCAAAGTGGACTATACGCTCACCGTCAATTACGCTTCCGCGGTCATCGCACAGCGTTGGAACGACGTGCTTGCGATCCGCAATGCGGACTATAACGGCGGCTATCAGTTCGACTCCGTGCAGTGGTACGTGAGCGGACTGCCGATCGAGGGCGCGACGGACTTCGTGTACTACACGGGAGGCAATGATGTCCAACTGCGTTTCGGCGAGGAATACACGGCGCTGCTGACGCGTAACGACGGTGTCAAACTGTTCACCTGTCCGTTCGTTCCGCAGGCTGTGGCAGCGGATGTGACGGATATGCCGTCGCTCGTTCCGCCGTCCACGACGCTTCAGATCAACGGCAAAGGAAAGGCGCTCTGGTATGACATGTTAGGTCGTCTGCATCACACCGATCCGTACGACCATTCGGACATCGTAGCACCTGCTGTAGCCGGCTATTATCTGCTCGTGCTGCAGGCCGAGGATGCCCACACGATTCATCGCATTATGGTGAAGTAAAATTCGTAAAAATGCTCAAATTGGCACCTCCCGGCATCGACCCAACTACGGTCCGTTTACGGTCCAATATCGGTCCAACTACGGAGGATAATTTGTGAGCAATATTGAAAGCAGCAATGAAAATGCAACTGAAACGAATATCCTATATGGTGTGCGTGTGCGTGTTCCTTATGACGCTGTGCGCACAGGCGTACGCGCAAGACGGTTCGACGTGCTATCGGGCCATCCCGCTGGGTGATAACTATACGGTAAACATAACCGGTCCGAGAACGGTGTGGTACACCGCGTGGACTTATGACCTGCCGCTGTCGGTGTATTTCATCCCGAACAACGCGTCCGACCCGGAGCCGGAGGTGACGATGGACTTCGGCTGTACACCGGGTATCTACGCCGACCCGATCATCTGTCTGCTGTTCTGCCGCGGCGGTACAGCCACGCTGGAGATGCCGCATAAGCCCAAACTGAACACTACGACTGTGGACGGGCGCTTCGCGTACTATCTGTCCATGGGTAAATCCTACCGCGACATGCTGCTCAAGATGGGTATTGACTACAACGTCCAGGTGTTCATCAAAGTGGTGTACAAGGCCGGTGGTGAGATGAGTATCGCGCCGGATAACATGTTCTCCAACTGTATGGATGGCGCTAAGTTTATTCACTTCGGTGACACAGTACGCGTCCGTACTGACAATGTGGACCGCCATGTGGTGGTACCTTATGTACAATGGCAGAACGACTCGATTCGCTATACGTGGCAAGGCACGGCGCCTTGCCGTCTGCTGGTGGCCAGCGACTGCCGTTTCAACGTGCTGGACGACGGTTCGGACGAGAATATCCTCGATATCATCGAACTGCAGCCGGGCGAGTCGTACAAAGTGAAGAGCAGCGACATCAAGCACTACGTCAATTTTGTGGACAACGAGGCCGGTATGTTCTTTGCCAAGTGCTACAGTACCGCGGCAGGTGTGCTGACGGTCGAGCAAGTGCCGATGGATCCTCCCGACGGAGGCGCTGTGCTGCTCCATTACGACGAAGAGCAGATTCTCATGGCCAACGATACGAACGCGCTCTATGCGATTGCGCAAGACTGGAATGTGAACACACGGTTCTTTGTACCGACCGATCACATCTTCCGCATGTACGTCGGCAAAACGCCTGATTTCACACCTTCCACAGCCCTGTTCTCCTATACGTTCGCTCGCGCGGTAGACGGTCACGAACTGGTGCTCGACGAGACGACGATGAAAAATATGTGGAAGAAGAAAGCCGGCAACTACCTGTATATCCGTTTTGCGTGTACCGCGCGAACCTCGATCATCGCGTCACAGTGGACTGCTTCGCCTTGTGTGGCCAACACTGATATCCCCTTTGTCAAGAGAGACACCTCGGTTTATGTGGGTAATAAGAATTACTCCTCGAACTACTTCCGCTTCCGCTATCTCGATTGGGAAGGCGGAGACATGATTTTTACTTGGCAAGGCAAACAAGCTAACTGCAAGGTGGCTGTAGCAGATACCTGCCAGTTTACGGTGGCTAAAACGGATCCGAGAGTGTTCTGTTATTTTGTGGCACTACGTCGTTCTAACGCCGCTACCAAACCGTACATGGTGCCTGCTGATACGGTCGCTAAATGGCGGAATTATACGGACGAAGACGGCTATCTGTACCTGCGTATGGATCCCGGAACATACCCCGCCAACATGGACATTAACTCCAATGCTCCTGCCGAAACAGACCCCGTTTACCCGGCTTCTACGGTCGCCGTTTTGTGTGTGGACAATAACCCCGGAAACCTCTCCGTACTCGTCTCTGAAGACCAACATTTGACGCTCATCAATGCCTCCGGAACGACCGTTTCGGAGTGGGATGCCGTCGTGAATACCCCCCATTCGTTGACCTTGTCTTCCGGTCTGTACACCCTTGTCGGTTCGAGTGAAAATGTGACCATTCAGGTACCTTAATCCTTCGAAAAAGGCCATTTTGGGTTACAAAATGAAGATTTTTCGCCGAATTTACGCAAATAATTTGTGTATTTCGTGAAAAATTTGTACCTTTGTGCCCGTTTTGGTATGTGCCTGCGTGTAACGCACACGTGTACATACGTATAAAAGAGAAATAAATGAACAATAACCATCGGACATATGCTATTTCGATCCAGCGCTTCTGGCGCCTTGTGCTGCTGACGGTGACCTGCCTGTTGCTGCCGGTCGGTATGTGGGCGGAAGGCGAGATCAAGTATGCCGGTATCACCGTAGCCGACGCTACGTTGGTAGACGACACCGTGCAGCTGTATGTTCGTGACGGAGCGAACTATATGAAAGTGGAGTCGACGCATCTGCCGGCTACTTTTGTGTATGTGCCCGACAGCGCTTTCGGTCCGTTACCGATTGCGACGGTGATGGGAGATACGATGCCGGCTACGGTTCTTTTCTCCGGCTGTCGTATGAGTTGGGTGTGGCGCGTAGAGCGTCCGGAAGATGAATCGGCGCAACTGGTGTCTGTCATTACACACGAGGATGCGACCGTCTATGTCTATCCGCTCGTTTGTCCGGGAGATGCTGATACGATCGCTGAGGCTTGGGACAGTCTGATGTGGGCCGGCATAGTCTATACCGAGAGCGGTGACTATGTGGATTCGATCATCACACCGGAAGGTTGCCGTTACACCAACACGCTGCATCTGACCATTCATAAGACCCTCTATCAGCATGCCCCTGAGGCTGTCTGTGACAGTCTGGTGCTGGGTGGTAAGACGTATGCCGAGAGCGGCGCTTATGTGCTGGACACTGTGGCATTGCCGAACGGTGATCGTCAGGTCAATATACTGGATCTCACCGTCTCCCGTTCAACGGCAGCTGAGATTGTGGCAGAGCAGTTTGACTCGTACACTTCGCCTTTTGGCAAGATCTATACACAGTCGGGCACCTACATGGATACGACGACGAATGTGGCGGGCTGCGACTCGGTTGTGATGTTGCACGTGACCATTCATACTACGTCGTACGACACAGTACGTGAGACGGCTTGCGACAGCTTTACTTACAACGGCATCACTTATACCGCGGATGGCAATTACAACGATACGACTGTGTTGCCGAACGGTGACCGTGTGGTGAACACGCTGGAACTGACGGTGAACCATTCGTCTTCGGAGGAGTTGTTCATTACCCGTTGTGAGTCGTATACCTCCCCGATGGGAAAGACCTATACACAGTCAGGCGACTATACGGAGAAGGGTACCAATGTGGCGGGATGTGATTCGGTGATGACTATTCATCTCACCATCTCGCATACCACCTACGGCCAGATCACGACCGAGGCCTGTGTCTCGTACCTTGCTCCGTCGGGTAAGGTTTATACCGAGTCGGGTGTGTACGAAGATACGACCACTAACGCGGCAGGGTGTGACTCGATCATCACGCTTGAGCTGACAATCATTCCCGATTGCTTCGAGTACGAGATTGTCTATTTCTGCCGTGGCCTGAACACCGAGCACGATGAGAAAGTGAGTGACGGGTTGGTACGCCGCTACAGAGCCTATACGTACGAATCGCCGGACACTTGGGACTACATGGCAGGTGTGATCGTTCGTACGGAAGGCGAACGGACGCTGGTGGATACCAAGCGTGCTGAGATCAACCTGCAGGCTTATTACTCGGACGGTCTGGAGCCGGTAACGGGCGTGACCTGGAGTTATTGTCCGAAAGGGCAGACGACCTATCAGACGCTGGATAGTCAGATGCAACCGCAGTGGATTGAGTCCGGTGTGGTAGCGATGCAGGTGTCGTTCCTCTGCGGACACACCTACCGCAGCAGTTTCGCTACCGGCACCGAAGCGGTTGAGCAGACGGAGACGGAGCTGATGCCGACCAAACGATTGGTCAACGGACAAGTGGTGATAATTCGCGGAGACGCGACCTACACACCGCTGGGACAAAAAATTCAATAACACATACTGACAAAAGTATATATACAGATATGAAAAAACAGCTTTTGGGAATCATCATGGCGCTGAGCGCACTGAGCCTGTCGGCACAGTCGATACCGGAGGAGTATCTGAGTTGGCCGTGCGAGATGCTGCGCGACTCGCTGAACCTGCCGTACTTCTACTGCGATTGCCGTGAGAACACCGAGGTATTCGCATTTCCGTTGGAGCGTGAGATTACCGATACCGTTTGGTATACCGCGACCGTGAACGACCTGCGTCAGGGTCTGTCCGCCTACTGGTTTGCTAACTGCTCCGTGACGATGGAGGTGTACGCTTTCTGCGCCAGCAAGAAACCGACGATGGTGATCACGGTGGGTGCGAACCGCAACTGCGATGTAGATAATACAAAGATCAACCAGAAACTGGATGAGATGGGTGAAACGGCGCGTCTGCAGGCTGAGACCCTGACTCCGCACTTGCGCGTTTATCCGAACAACGGCGGTTCGGGGCATGTCTATTGTTACCCGTACGACCAAGGACCGCACTCGACTTGCGAGAATCCCCTGCCGCTGCTGGTCGGTATGACCTATGTCTGCGACAAAGAGGAGAACGTCTATCGCATGGAGTGGTCTAAGATACCGGCTTCCGGTAAGTCGTTTGTACACTGGAAACAGAAACAGAACAAAGGATGCGAAGTGTGGATGACATTGGACAGCTGTATGGGTGAAGAGATCGGACGAGCTGACCTCTCCGACTCGCTGCATGTCTATCAACCGGATTCGGCCTCGTTGGTCAACGCACGGAGTGCAAAACGTTCGCTGTGGCTGCACGTGAAACACGCTGCAGGCATCACGGGACGTATCTATTTATATTCCAACCCCAAATACGAGGAAACGGCCCTGCCGGCAGTCACCAAGAAGACTTGCTACGGCAAGACCATCAAACAGAACGAACGTACCTACAGCACCGACACGGCGTTTGTTGACACGATATGGGTGGCACGCGATACGCTGACGACCCAACGCATTAACCTGACCTTTACTCAACCGACCCTGGAGTACGACACGGTCTATGTCGACTCGGCCGCTATTCATCGCGGCTACCGCTATACGCCGTCCGGCGACATCCTGTACGAGTTCGGAGACTACACGCTGGAAGTGAAGAAAACCAACACGTGTACCCGTCGCATCCAAGTGACTGTGGAGCCGAAGAAACCGGAAGAGCCCCCTGTGGATCCGCAAGAGGGTCTGGAGGACACCCCGGCAGCCCGCAAAGTGCGTAAGATGGTGGAGAACGGGCAGCTGATCATGATCATTGACGGAAAGAAATACAATGTCTTAGGACAATCTATTCAATAAAAAACAATAATATTAACCAATCAACAAACAAATGAAGAAGTTTTTCTTACTGACCCTATTGTCCATGGTGACCGTCTCGATGATGGCCATCGGTAACAATAGCGGTAGTACCAAAGCCAATGCAATTGACTTTGATTGGAGTACGGGAGTGGAGCACGCAGGCGGTACCAAGTGGTATCGCGTGGATTTGGCACCTCTCTACGAAGAGGAGAATCCCTCCCTTACCCTGTATCTGACCAACCCGAGCAACGAGGTGGGTACTTCTGTAAATGTTAGCATGAAGGCAACGGTAGCCGGCGAGACGGAGTCGAAAGACTACTCGATCGCAGCGCGTCAGTACAAGACCTACACGGCCAATGCCTCTCTGCTCGTTCGTCTCAAACAGACGGAGATCTACCTGACTCTTACGTCGAACGGTCGTCTCAAACTGAGTGCTAAGGTGTTTGAGGCTGCCGACTTGGATGAGACCTGTAAGGATGCTCGTACCCTCAACTGGAACACGCTCGCCACCCAGGCACCGAGTTATTCGGCATGGTGGAAAGTGAGCCTGGATCCTGTGAAGAACGCGTCGGACAAAGATGCGAAGATCACCATCACCAACACCGGTTCTCAAACGGTGAACCTCAAGGTAGGTCAGTCGCTTGACTGCCCGTCTTCGGGTTTGACTAAGCGTAACTACACGCTTGCTCCGAACGAGTCGGTAGTGGACACGGTTCCGCGTAGCATGATCATGAACGTGCAACCGGACGAACTCTACTTCGGTATTGAGAACGTGGAGTCGCAGGTGAGCATGAAAGTGGAGCTGGTGAACCAACCCGCACAGCCGATCATTCCGGCAACGGAGCATGCCGTTGAACTGCATGTGACGGACACGATTGTCATTCCTGCCGGCCGTACGCTGTACAAAGTGAGCGTGGCTGACATGGACTCGATGATGAAGTACGAGCCGGAGTTTACCTATCGCAACGAGCAAGCTGCTCCTGCTAACCTGTCCATTAAGATGGCGTTCGAGCACGAGGCGTATGGTACCAGCAACACCGACTACGAACTGGCTTCGGGCGAGGAGGAGATCGTAGTGTACAAGAAGAACATGTTGGCCGGCTTGGCAGATGTGGATTCGATCTTCCTGCTCACTATCACCGACCAGCCGATTAACTTCTACGGCCGTTACAAACACGTACGTGAAGGTAAGGCTTGTAAGACTAACATCGACTTCAACTGGGAGACCGGTCATGTTCAGGAAGCACGTACCACGCAGTGGTATGCAGTGGATGTGACAGCTGCTCGTAATGACCTCAAGGACATCATGGTGTATGCTATGAACCTCAGTGGTGAGCCGGCTAAGGTGAAGACATCGTTCGCATTCTCCTGCCCGTATATCGACTTGCAGGAGATGGAGCGCACTCTCGCTGTAGGCAACGACACCGTTTCGCGTCGCGTCGTTTATTCGACCTATGCCCTGCTGTCGGATGTCGTATGGTTCGGTTTGGAGACCGACCAGGAGGTTCGTTTCTGGGCTGACACAGTGGCTGCACAGACCAAAGATGATCCGGATCCTGCTTGTTTGTCGGCTACTGACTTCAACTGGGAGCAAGGTGTACATCAGAATGCCAACGACACCACCTGGTATCGTATCGACATGACTATGGTTCGCGAGTCTGCCGCTAAGTTCCCGACGCTGAGCATCCAGAACTTCAGCACGACCGACACCCTGACGCTCGTTACCGAGCAGTCGCTCGAGTGTCCGGATCAGATCGAGAACGAAGTGCGTACGATCAAGATCGAGCCGAGCGGCTCGTATGAGAGCAAGATCTCGCGTAACTTGTTCGAGCATATCTCGCAAAACGAGTTGTGGGTTCGCCTGACCGGTAACTGCGAGTTCTCGCTCCAGGTTCGTCTGACCGAAGAGTCCGCAGGTGCCAGCTGTATGTCCGCTGTGCCGTTCAACTGGGTTTCCGGTAACATACAGGATGCGAATGCCAATGTATGGTACTCGGTTGACCTGCGCGATGTAATGCAAGACGGCAACGATATCAAACTGCATATCAAGAACAACGATAACGAGCCCTGTAAGGGTTATGCGCAACTCATCTACTCGTGCCCGAGCGATGAGGAGCCGTCTCTGCAGAACTTCAACCTCGCTAAGTCCGAGGAGCGTAAGATCACCGTCCAGGCAAGCGCATTCGAAATGGTGGACGACAGTACGATCTATGTGAACGTACAAGGTTCGACTTCGATTCGTTTCTGGGTTGAGGTACTGCCTCCGGAGGACTTCGATACCATCTATGCAGACGGTCTGACGCTCATCCCGCTCCAGTGGGATAGCCTCTATACCCAAACGGAAGATACCGTATGGTACATCATTCCGCAGTCGGAAATCGAGAAAGTACGTAATCTGGACGAGAAAAAGAAACCGGTAGCGCATGTCATCAACCTCGGCAGCGAGGAGATCTCGATCAAGGGTGAGGCCGCTTTTGCGTTCCCGATCACGAAGAAGATGATGACCAAGACCAAGGGCCTCAAGGCCGGCGCACACTTCACGGACACGATTCCTGCAGGTACGTTTGACCAGTTCCTCAAGAAAGACTCGATCATCATTCGCGTGACCCGTCCGAAGGGTACGGCTGCATTCCAGTTCCGTGCGGAGCTCGTGAAGGCGTTCAGCGGTAACGACCGTAAGGATGCTATTCCGTTCCCGATCGGTAAGATCATTGAGCAGTCGGCTAACTCGGCTATCTGGTATAAGATGAGAACAGCGGATTGGAAGAAGAATCCGAACATGTACAACAAGAGCCTCAAGGCATACATCAAGAACGTAGGTACCACTACGGCGGATATCACAGTAGAGGCTTATGACGGATACGATTCGGATGTGAATATGTTGGAAGGACGCGGTTCGATTCGTTCGCCGCAAGGTGAGATCCGTCAGCGTACGATCCCGGCACAAGTCATCTACGGCTTGGGCGATGTAGAGGTTTACTTCCGAGTAACTACTACCGATACGCTTATCTTCGAGACCTTCCTTGATAGCGAATACGCTCCGGCACCGGTTGATCCGATGCAAGACTCGGCTAAACTGCTGGTTCCGAACGTAGACTACACTATTCCGGGTGACAACGAGGCACACTGGTACCGCGTTTGTGTACCGTATCTGCGTAATAACTATCGTTACGTACATGCCGGTACGCTCACCTATGAGCTGTTTGGTAAGACGACCATCGAGGCGACGGCTACGCTGTCCGACAACCTGGATTTCGCAATGCCTGTTCGTACACGTACGATCAATACAGCCGGTGGTCATCGATTTGGTGAGAAAGCGCTGCCTGACCTGGTAGCTGAGGCTGCTAGCAGAGGTGCACACCGTAACCTGGATATCTCTTCGTTCCACGAGGACTATGTAGATAGCATGTTGCACCGTTACATCACCGACGATTCGATCAGCGTTTATGTACGTATCAAGTCCGATAAGGATATCAAGGCACGTCTGAACTTGCCGCAGATCACCGGTGACGCTTGCGTCAACTTTATGGAGTTCGACTGGGAGCACGGTAACGTCAATGCAGCCGGCAAGACCAACTGGATCCGCGTTCAACTGGACGAGAGCCGTGTGCCGGAAGGTAAGGATCTCATGCTCCACTTGGACAACTGGGCTAGCGGTTCGACCGATGTGGATGTAGAGATCTATCCGGGTGACTGCTCGGCAGCACTCGAGGGATCGCTCCACCGTACGCTGGTAACCGATACGACCAAGGTACTTGAGCGCCAGTTGCTGGCTACTTGGGGATGGACTAACCTTATGTTCAAGTACACCTCTGACTCGGCAACCCATATCTGGGCTGAGATCGTCGATCATATTGACCGTGACACGTTGGATGTGGATCTGGATACGATCTATGTTTGTCCGATGACTGAGTTCGAGGACGAGTACGATCACGTACTCCATACTATCGATCCGAGCGATCCGACCTCTTGGACTTGGACCACTCCGTATGATTCGATCGATAAGTCGGAGGCTAAGATCACAACGTATATGTACACCTATCACGTGCTTCCGCTCCAAGAGCCGGATGCAGCGCTCTATCCGATCACTTCGATGCTGGATAAGATCGTGATCACCCGCGGTAAGGTGCTCGACATGACCGCCGCTTCGGCTGCGCTCTTCGCGAACCTGACCAACGATCACGAGGATTCGATCATGTACGTAGACCATGTGGATAGCATCCTGTGGGAGTACAGTCCGGACAACGCAACCTTCTATCCGATTCCGGCTACTCCGCTGGCTTCGGAGGCGATCGTGCTGCGTTACCGTCTGCTCACCGAGTGTGCGGGTGACACCGTGACGAGTGCTTACTACTACAACCTGACCCGTGACACCTTGGTAGTGGATGATGCTTGTAAGTCCTATACATGGGAGGGCACGACCTACACCGAGTCCAAGTTGGATTCCGTGATCTACCCGCTGGCTAACGGCTGTGACAGTATCGCATACCTCGACCTCACCATCCTGCCGCCTGTAACGGGCAAGGATAGCGTCGAGAACTGCTACTTCTACACATGGACCGCAGGTGACGGTAAGACTTACTACAACGATACGACCGTTACGTACACCTTCGACGGTGGCGCGGCTAACGGCTGTGATAGCATTGTGACGATGAAGATCAAAGTGAACAACCCGTACCTGATGACGCTGCCGCTGGTAGTTAAGTACGGTGATCGTCTGCTCATGATCGACCGTAATGCGATCAACAGCATGGACGGCTGGAACCTCGATATCGTGAACGATACGATCCTCGTGAAGTGGTATAAAGAGGCTACTCCGGAGGATGAGTTCCTGGGCTACGGATATTACTACACCAAGTCGAACGGCGACGTGCTTGATGCAGGCACTTACTACGCACTCGTAGAGATCCCTGCTGCGGAAGGCGAACCTTGCGGTTTGAAGGGTGAGACCAACCACTACACTGTGGCTGGTGCAGCGCCGGCTCCCGCTCTCGTTCCGTCACTCGCTCGTCCGGGTGAGGATGTGACCGTACTGAATCTCGATCCGGAGAAAGAGACTCTCATCCGCATCTTCACAACCGACGGATTGCTGCAAGGAATGTACACCGTTCGCGGTGAGACGTCCTTCACCATCAAAGCCGCTTACGAAGTAGGATTCTACCTCGTTGAGTTGAGCAATGATGATCTGAAATCAACTTTACGTTACATTGTTAAATAAGAATAGGAGGTAGCACAATGAAGACAATCAAATCAATTCTAATTGCAGCCATCCTGATCAGTGCATCTGCCGTGTCGACCCTGTCGGCACAGCAGGCAGATGTGCCGGCATACCAATTCCAAGTGGCTATCGGCGACTCCGTCATGATCAAGCCCGAGTGTACCAAGTACCTCACCGGAGAGACTCCGTCTTCCTGGGTATGGGACAAAGTGCATACGGTACGTCAGTTGGGTACGAAAAAAGATCCGAACAAGTACCCGAACGGTGTCCTGTTGATGAATATCTACTCCTGGGTTTGTGACTCGTGTCTGTACGTAGTCAACGGTCGTGCACAAGAAGCAGCGAAACAGGCTGCTGAAGAGCAGGCTGAGGACAAAGCTGCTTTTGAGCAGGATCAAAAAGCCAGAAGAGAAGCAGGACAGTTGACTCCGGAAGAGGAGAAAGCCGTCCGTGAGGCGGAGCGTGCAGCTCGTGAGGCGGAAGAGATAGAGAAACGCAGAGCGGCTATCCGTGAAGCAGAAGAGAAAGAGGCAGCAGAGAAAGCAGCTCGTGAGGCTGAAGAACAGCGTCTGGCTGCCGAGAAGGCAGAGGAAGAGCGTCTGAAAGCAGAGCAGGCTAAAGCAGACTCGATCAAATCGGCTGAGCAGAAGCACAAGAACTACTACGACCGTTTCACGATCGGTGTACGCGGCGGTGCAGCCGGTCTGCTCCATACCGTACAATCCGGTAGTTGGACCTGTGGTGGCGACGCTTTGCTCGACCTGCAGTATGCACACTATTGGACCAATGACAGCCGTCCGGCTGACCTGGGTATCATCGTCGGTCTGGGTATCGGTTATTCGCAGAGCGGCATGAAAGCTGCGGTGGATACCTCCTATACCGTTTCGACCACGGATGGTAACATCGACTATACGCTCAAGGCAGACGAAGTGCGTGAGCACGACGGACAGCTCCAACTCGAGGTGCCGTTGATGTTCTCCATGATCCATGACAACGGTCTGTTCCTCAACGTCGGTCCGAAGTTCATGATCCCGGTTTACACGCCGTACAAGCAGAACATCACCAACCCCGACATCAACGCTTACTTCCCGGCTGAGGGTGTGAACGTTTCCAACGAGGTGATTACCGGTTATCTCAAAGACAACCAGTTGACCAACGCCGGTACGGATAACGGTAACCAGTTCTCCATCAACGTGATGGTAACGGCTGAACTCGGATACGAGTGGACGCTGAAGAGCGGTAACTCGCTCGGCCTGGGTGCGTATGCGAACTACTGCGTTTACAACAGCTTCAAGAACAACGGTTCGGTGAAATCGCTCATGGATGTAACCGCTCCGCAAGGTTCGTCGGTAGCTACCGTAGATGTCCTCTCGGCAACGAAGACCTACGCTACCGGTCTGGGATATTTTGATGCAGGTATCAAACTCGCATACCACTTCAACTTCCCGAAGAAGCAGTATAAGCACTTCTCGAATTCTAAATTGTTCTAAGCGAATGACGATACTATGTATCGAAACTAGCACATCGGTTTGTTCGGCCGCCATCTGCAAGGATGGCGAGCCGATCAGCCAGTGTATATGCCGCGAAGGTAGTAATCATGCACGATTGCTACCTCGTTATATTCAGCAACTGCTCACCGAGGCACGCCAACAAGGCCTGACCATCGAGGCGGTTGCCCTGTCGGAAGGACCGGGCAGTTATACAGGCCTTCGTATCGGATCCTCTACCGCCAAGGGACTATGCTACGGACTGAGTATCCCGCTCATTCCCGTTCCGACCCTCGAGGTGCTCAAAATCGCATCAGGAGTCAAGGAGGGCGTGCTCATCCCTATGATAGACGCAAGGCGAATGGAGGTGTATACCATGATCGACGGTGAGACCAAAGCGGTCGTCGTCGAGAACGAACAGAGCCTGTACACCGGAGATCAAACGGTGTATTACTTCGGTGACGGAGCCGAGAAGTGCTCCAAAGTCATCACAAAACCCAACTGGCACTATGTCCCCGACATCGTGCCCGAAGCACAATATGTGGGTGCTTGGGCAGAAACTAAAGCGGCTAAAGGCGAAGGGTTGAAGGCGAATGAAATAGCGTACTACGAACCCTACTATCTCAAAGAGTTCATTGCCGCTCCGAGTCATGTCAAAGGACTTGTATAAAGGTGAAAGGTTATAGGTGAAAGGTTATAGTTTTACATATAAACTCTCCATTGTTATCGCCCTCATGGCGATAATCCTTTCTTCTTGCTCCACGCAGAAAAACACGTTTGCGACTCGATCATTCCATCAAACGAAAGTTAAGTACAATATTCTATATAACGGCAATGTGGCCTATGAAGAGGGCCTCAAAGCCATTCGAGATGCCAATACAGACGACTACAGCACGGTGCTGTATCTCTACCCGGTGTCGAACCATACGGCTGCGGCAGCCGCTTCCACTCAGATGGACAAGACCATTGAGAAATGCCGCAAATGTATCAAACTGCATTCCATCAAAGCCAAACCGAAACGCGATCCCAAGAAAGCGAGCGACCCGCAGTATAAGTTGTGGTTGCAGTCCGAGGAGTTCAATGCCTACATGAGTCTGGCATGGATTCGTCTGGGCGAGGCGGAGTTTCACAAAGGCGATTTCTTAGGCGCAGTCAGCACGTTCAATTATATCATTCGTCACTACCAGAACGACCCGGATATGATCGCGCAGTGCCAGTTGTGGATCGCGCGCGCCTATGCCGAGATGGGCTGGCAGTACGAAGCGGAGGACATGCTCAACCGCGTGCAGATTGATGCACTCAGCCGCCAGCATGCCAAACTGTATGCCGCCGTCAAAGCAGATGTGTTGCTCAAAGGACAACATTACCACGAGGCCCTGCCGTTCGTCAAACTGGCGATCCCGCATGAGCAACGTAAGATCTACCGCCCGCGTTTTGCGTATGTCTTAGGCCAGCTGTACGAGATGGAGGGGAAGAAAGAGGAAGCGCTCCAGTCCTATAAATCCGTTGTCCGCATGGCACCGACCAACGAGATGGAGTTCAACGCCCGTCTGCGCATGGCAGAGTTGGGAGGAAAGAACTCGATCCGCCAACTGCGTACGATGACCAAGCAGTCGAAGTTCAAAGACCGTCTCGATCAGATCTACGGTGCGATGGGTAACATCTACCTGACCACCAAAGATACGGCGCAGGCTCTCGAGATGTACGAACTGGCGATCGAGAAAGCCACGCAAGCGGGAGCACCCAAAGCGGCTGTGCTCGTGCGCGCGGGCGATATCTATTATGAACAACGCGCGTACGTGAAGGCCCAACCCTGTTACCGCGAGGCGGTGACTATCCTCACCACCGAGCATGAGCAGTACGCACGTATCCAGAAACGCTCCGAGGTGCTCGACGAACTGATCGTGTCCTACACCCAGGCACAACTGCAAGACTCCTTGCAACGCTTGGGGCACATGACCGAAGAAGAACAACGGGCCATCGTGGATAAGATCATTGCGGACCTGATTCAAGCCGAGCAAGAAGACTCGATCAGGCAGGTACAAGAAGCCCGCGAACTGGCACACGGAGACTCCGGACCGCGGAGTGTCAATACGGCTAACATGTTAGGCGGCGGAGGCGCGCAAGCCGCAGAATGGTATTTTTATAATCCGCAACTCATCAAACAGGGTCAGCAGGAATGGCGTCGTCGTTGGGGCAACCGTCCATTGGAGGATAACTGGCGCCGGCAGAACAAACAAGTGACCGCTTCGTTCAGCGACGAGACGTACGAAGAAGGGACGGATTCGTTGGCCTTGGCGGGTGACTCCACGCTCATGCGGCCCAAACAAGAGACCGATACGCATAAACCCGAGTATTACCTTCAGCAGATCCCGCGTACCGCAGAGGACTATGCCCTCAGCGACAGCCTGTGGCGGGAAGCAATGGTAGCGCTCTACTATATCTACCGGGATCGTCTGGAAGACCCGTCGTTAGCCGAAGAGACTCTCCGGGCCCTCGAAGAACGTTTTGCCTCTCATCCCTCCGTGCTGGCTATTCATGAAGACGAAGCGCTGCGCGCATTGCGGCACGATGAGGCGTACATCGCCCGTATGCAACGCATGTTAGCCGAGCAGGATTCGCTCTACGCCGCTACCTACAGGGCCTTCACCAAAGGGCAATACGCCGAGGTCAAAGCGAACAAACAGTATGCCCAGCAGGAGTACCCGCAGAGCACGCTGATGCCACGATTCCTGTTCCTCAACGCGATCGCGGTGGCACGCACCGAAGGGCAAGAGCCGTTCATGGCCCAACTGCAACAACTGGTGGAGAACTACGGTTCGACCGAACTGGGTACGATGGCCAAAGATATGCTCGCGATGATGGGACAAGGCATGGAGAGCCAGACAGGCAGTGCAAGCTCTAATCTGGCGGACCTGCGCGGACAGGTGAGCGACACCCAACAGCAGGATGACCAGACCGTTGAACAGCAGTGGAGCGAGGACCGCAAACAACCGTCCGTCGTGCTCCTTATCCTGCCGACGGCCGACGAACAGGCGCTCAACGAACTACTGTACGAAGTGGCGTTGTTCAACTTCAGCCAGTTCCTCATTCGTGACTTCGACCTGCAGAAATTGCCGGTATGGGGTGAAGGATGCGCGTTGCGTATCAGCGGCTTTGCCGATTTGGATGAGGCGGACTGGTATGTGGACCTGATTAGCCGCAACGAAGAGATGCAGATCATCCTGCAGCCGGTACAAATAAGGACCGTAGCCGAGGTGAACATCCCCTTGCTGCTGAAAGAATAAAAAAAACAGCCGAAGCTGTTTTTTGTCGGGAAGACGTGATTCGAACACGCGACCTCCGGTCCCCCAGACCGTTGCGCTACCGGGCTGCGCCACTTCCCGCGCTTTTTTGAAAAAGCGTGCAAAGGTACAACAAAAAAATGACATACGCAAATAATTTGCGCTTTTTTTAACGAAAATGAGTAAAAAATTCTATATTGAGACATACGGATGCCAAATGAACGTCGCCGATAGCGAGGTTGTTGCGGCTATTATGCAGACCACAGATGCCCAACTGTGCGAGCAGTGGGAGGATGCGGATATCGTCCTGCTCAACACCTGTTCCATTCGCGATAACGCCGAGCAGAAAGTCGGTGCCCGCCTGCGTGAACTGAAGGCGCATCTCCAGAATCGAAAATCGAAAATCGAGAATCGAGACAAGATTATCGGGGTCATCGGCTGTATGGCAGAACGCATGGGGCAGGAACTGATCGATACGTTCGGTGTCGATTTTGTAGCCGGTCCGGACGCGTACCTGGATATCCCGAACCTGCTGGCGCAATGCGAACAGGGACACAAGGCGATGAATGTGCAACTGAGCACGACCGAGACCTACCGTCAGATCATTCCGGCGCGAATCGGCCGTTCCATCAGCGGTTTTGTGTCCATCATGCGCGGGTGCAATAACTTCTGCTCCTACTGCGTCGTGCCGTACACCCGCGGACGCGAACGTAGCCGCGATGTGGAGTCCATCCTCAACGAGGTACGCGACTTGCAAGCACGCGGATACAAAGAGGTCACGCTGCTCGGTCAGAACGTCAATTCGTATCGCTACGTACGCGAAGACGGTTCGGTCATCGACTTCGCCGACCTGCTGGAGATAGTCGCCGACGCCGTTCCGGATATGCGTATCCGCTTCACGACCAGCCATCCCAAGGACATGTCGGACAAGACACTCGAGGCCATCAGCCGCCACGATAACTTGTGTAAGTTCATTCATCTGGCCGTGCAGTCGGGTTCGAACCATGTGCTCAAACTCATGAACCGTAAGTACACGCGCGAGTGGTACCTGGACCGTATCGCGGCGATCCGTCGTATCCTGCCCGATGCCGCCATCAGTACGGATATCTTCTGCGGATTCCACGACGAGACGCTGGAGGACCATGCTCAGACCCTTAGTCTCATGCGCGAAGTGGGCTTTGACTCCGCGTTCATGTTCAAGTACTCCGAGCGCCCCGGCACCTATGCCCATAAGCATCTGCCGGATAACGTACCCGAAGAGGAGAAAGTGCGTCGGCTCAATGAGATCATCGCCCTCCAGACCCAACTGTCGCTCGAGTCCAATCAGCGCGAGATCGGTAAGATAGTCGAAGTGCTCGTCGAAGGATTCTCCAAACGAAGCCATGACGACATGTACGGACGAACCGGACAGTACAAGACCGTCGTCTTCCCGCGTACCGATCAGAAGATAGGCGATATCGTCCGAGTACGCGTTTTGGAAGCCTCTGCAGCTACATTACGAGGCAAAATCGTATAAAAACAAAGAAAAATTGCATTTTTTTGCCAAAATATTTGGCTATGTCAAATAAAAGCAGTACTTTTGTACCGAAAACAAAAATTTTCATAGTTAAGGTTTAGGTTTAATGGCGAAAGGAGGCTGTGAAGTTTCCTTTCGTTTTTAAACAAAAAAGAGGCATGTGCCTTATTTTTTTATGGCAGAAGAAACAAAAAACACAGACTCTCCGTTGCTGGATTTGACCAATACGGAGGACGTTCGCAAAGCGATCATCGCCAGCGAAATACTGAATCGAAAATATTAATATAGATAGATATGGCAGTAACGTACATGACCGAAGACGGTCTGAAAAAACTGAAAGAAGAGCTCCATGAGTTGGAGACGGTGGAGCGCCCGCGTATCATTGCCGCTATTGCAGAGGCACGTGAGAAAGGCGACTTAAGCGAGAATGCGGAGTATGATGCCGCAAAAGAGGCACAGGGTGCACTGGAGACCAAGATCGCGCATATGAAAGCCAAACTGGCGGATGCGCGTGTGCTCGATGCATCGGATATCAAAACGGATGAGGTGCAGATACTGACCAAGGTGCGCGTACGCATGTCCAACGGCATGGAGAAAACGTACCAACTCGTTACCGAGGGAGAGGCCAACGCACTCGCCGGTAAGATCTCCGTCACCACCCCGATTGCCAAGGGACTGATGGGTAAAAAAGTAGGGGAGATTGCTGAAGTGCAGGTTCCCGCAGGTGTCATGAAGTTCGAGATCCTCGAGATCTCCCTCTAATCGTATAGCACTATGACCATCTTTACGAAAATTATCAAGGGTGAGATTCCGAGCTACAAAGTAGCAGAGGACGACAAGAACTACGCGTTCTTGGATATCAACCCGCTGGTGAAGGGTCACACGCTGGTGATTCCTAAGTTGGCTGAACCCGAGGCAGACTACATCTTCGACCTCACGGACGAGCAGTTGCAGAGCCTGATGGTGTTTGCCGCCAAAGTGGCACGAGGCATCAAAGCTGCGACCGGTTGCAAGCGCGTCGGCGTAGCGGTGCTCGGTATGGAAGTGAACCATGTGCATGTACATTTAGTTCCGATGAATTCGGAGAAAGACATGCTCTTCACCAATCCCAAACTGTCTCTGCCGGCAGAAGAGATGGCGTTCATCGCCAACTCGATCGCCGAGGCTATTGAGAAGCTCTAAAAAAAGAAAGTCCGCAATTCGCGGACTTTTCTTTTTCCATTTTCTTTTTACCAAATGGACACTCGCTCTTTCGGAGCAATGTACATCGGGCTTTCGGGGGTTACGTTCCATGCGTCGTACCAGGCGTTGATCTGCGGCAGTGCGCCGTTCACACGCCAACGACCGAGCGAGTGGGGATCCGACTTGGTGCGGTTGAGAATCTCCTCCGGACGGATGTTGCCTGCCCATACATTGGCGTATGCCAGGAAGAAACGTTGTGCCGGTGTGAATCCGTCGCGCTCCTGCAGACGGTCTTTCTCGGCTTTTGCCTCCTCGTTCAGCGTGAACGCCAGATACGAAACCTGTAGACCGCCATGGTCGGCGATGTTCTCGCCCAGCGTGAACGCACCGTTGGCATGTACACCTGGGGCTACTTCGATGCGGTTGAACGCCTCTTCCATCACTTTGGTGCGGGCATCGAACGCGGCTTTGTCCTCGTCCGTCCACCAGTTGATCATGTTACCGTCCTTGTCGAAGTGACAGCCCTGATCGTCGAAACCATGGGTCATCTCATGACCGATCACTACACCGATAGCACCGTAGTTGAACGCATCATCCGCGCTCATGTCAAAGAACGGGTATTGCAGAATACCGGCCGGGAAACAGATCTCGTTGCTAGACGGGTTGTAGTATGCATTCACCGTCTGCGGGGTCATGTACCATTTGGCTTTGTCTACCGGTTTGCCAAGGAAGCTGAGGCTGTAGTCCTGCTCGAACTTAGCTGCACGCTGCAGGTTCGCATAGTACGTATCTTCCGTGTTCACGTTCAGTGCCGTGTAGTCACGCCAGGTGTCCGGATAGCCGATCTTAATGGTCATCGCGTTCAACTTCTCTAGCGCTTTGTCTTTCGTCTCGCGCGACATCCACTCCAGGTTCTCGATACGGATACCCAGCGCCTTTTGCAGGTTCTTCACCAGCGCCAGCATACGCTCTTTGTTCTCCTCGGGGAAGTACTTCTGTACGTACATCTGACCGACTGCCTCACCGAGCGTACCGTTGACGATATGTACCGCACGTTTCCACAGCGGACTCGGCTCCTCACGACCGGAGAGCACCTTGCCGTAGAAATCGAAGCTGGCCATGTAGATATCGGTCGTCAGGTACGAAGCCGCACCGTCGATCACCTGCCATGCGAACAAGGTCTTCAGGTCCTCCAACGGCTCCTCGTCCAGCATCTTTCCTGCTTCCTGCAGGTGCGGAATCTGACCAACTGACAGGCTGTCTAACTCAATGCCCAGAGCACCGAAGTACTCGTTCCAGTTCACTTGTGGAACCAGTTGCTGCAGTTCTGTCACACTCATCTTGTTGTAGTTGGCAATCGGGTCGCGCAACTCGACGTTGCTGTATGCCGCTTTGGCCAGACGGGTCTCCAGACGCAATACGGTCTGGGCACGGTCCGCTGCGTTGTCAAATCCGAACAAACCGAACATCTTCTCTACGTACGCAACGTACGCATCACGGATGGCGCGCGTCTGCTCGTCTTCATCTAAATAGTACTCTTTCTCGCCCAATGCGAAACCGGCTTGGTACTCGTTGAGGATGTTCATCGAACTGTTCATCGCGTCCGCATCCACGTACATTGCCCACAGTTGAAAATCCATCGAGGCGCCCAGCACCTTGGATAACTCCTCACGAGTGCTGATTCCCTCGATTTCATCGAGAGTTTTGCGGACAGGCTCGATACCCTCTTGGTCACGACGAGCCGTGTCCATGGCGAGATTATACATATCGCCGATCTTCTGGGCGATCGAACCCTGAGTGTGGTTCGTAGCTGCGATGTCTTTGATCAGACCATTCACCTGTTCCAGGTTGTTCAGGCCCAGTTTGTCAAACGAACCGAAACGGCTGTACTCGGGCGTCAACGGGTTGTTAGCCATCCAGCCGCCACAAGCGAACTGGTAAAAATCATTCTGCGGTACGGCGGTCGTGTCCAGGTTAGCCAGATCAATACCGGTCGTCTGTTGTTTGGTAGTGCATGCTGTTGTCATCATACTGATTGCTGCAAGCGTAAATAAGAATTTTTTCATATCAATTGTCTGTTTTTTGTACAAAACGGCTGCAAAATTACAAAAAATCTTGCATATATGCAAATTTTTTACTAACTTTGCGCCCAAATTGGCAAAATATAAATCATAAATAGTATGATACTTGACAAATTAGAGAATGCGGACTGGTACTATGACAGTGTACCGGGACTGAAGGAATTCATGAAATTCTACAACGACAACGATTTGGAAGAACTGCCTGCGTGCAAGATCTACTTGGACGGCAAGGATTTGTTTGTGAACATTCTGGACTTCAAAGGCAAAGAGGAGGCCAAATGCCGCATGGAGGCACACAAGGACTACCTCGACATCCAGATTCCGCTGGGTGACGATGAGGTCATGGGCTGGAAAGCACAGGTGGACTGCCAAGATGTGACCCAGGAGTACGACGAAGGCAAGGACGTCGAGTTCTATGGTGACAAGGCTACGGCTAAATTTACCGTTCCTGCCGGCCATTTCGCGGTCTTCTTCCCCTCCGATGCACACCAACCGGGAATAGCACCGGGCAAAGAGTACCGGAAGATTATCGTCAAAGCAAGAGTGAACAACTAAGCGGTTCGAGGACGCTTCGAGAGCGCCTCGAGGGTATGTCGTATCATACCCATACCTATAATATACTACGTATATTATTCCGTGATTTTGAAATTCTAAATAATCAATACTATGGCAACGAAACAAAAACACCTCAAGCTCGTTGAGCGCGACCCGTATCTGCAGCCGTACGAAGCGGCCTTACAAGGTCGTTACGACTATGCAGTCAATAAAGAGAAAGAACTGACCGGCGGTCAGCCGCTGGCAGAGTGGGCGACCGGATACCTCTATTTCGGCCTGCACAAAACAGCCAAAGGCTGGGTACTGCGCGAATGGGCTCCAAATGCCACCGCGATCTATATCAAAGGCGACATGAACAACTGGGCCAAGGACGAAGCCTATCGTCTCCAGCCGGTCGGCAACGGCGTGTGGGAAGCCAAACTGCCGAAAAAAGCCATGCAGCACGGACAGCTGTACAAGTTGCTCGTGGAGTGGAACGGCGGTTACGGAGAGCGTATCCCGTCTTACGTACGCCGCGTCGTTCAGGATGAGCAGACCAAGATCTTTTCCGCACAGGTGTGGGATGAACCCGAATACGAGTGGAAGCACCGCAACGCTGCCAAGGTGAAGAAAGTCGGCAAGGACGGTCTCTATATCTACGAGTGCCATATCGGTATGAGTTCCAAGGAGGAGAAAGTGAGCTCGTACGAGGAGTTCCGTCGCGATGTGCTGCCGCGTATTGAGAAACTGGGCTATAACTGCGTGCAGATCATGGCCATCCAGGAGCACCCATACTACGGCTCGTTCGGATATCACGTATCTAATTTCTTCGCTGCTTCCAGCCGTTTCGGTACACCGAACGAACTCAAAGCGCTCATCGACGACGCGCACGGACGCGGTATGAAGGTCATCATGGACCTCGTGCACAGCCATGCGGTCAAGAACGAACTCGAGGGACTCGGTAACTTCGACGGAACAGGCTATCAGTATTTCCATGACGGCAGTCGCCGCGAACACCCGGCCTGGGACTCGCTCTGCTTTAACTACGGCAAGAACGAAGTGCTCCATTTCCTGCTGTCTAACTGTAAGTTCTGGCTCGACGAATACGACTTCGACGGCTTCCGTTTTGACGGTGTGACCTCCATGATCTACCGCAGTCACGGTCTGGGCGAGGACTTCAATGGCTATCCGTCGTACTTCAACGGTAACGAAGACGGCGATGCGCTCATGTACCTCACGCTGGCTAACAAGGTCATTCATGAGGTCAAACCCGATGCCATCTCCATCGCCGAAGAGATGTCCGGCATGCCGGGTCTCGCTTGCCCGATAGCGGACGGCGGCGTGGGATTTGACTACCGTCTGGCCATGGGTATTCCCGATTTCTGGATCAAGTATATCAAAGAGGTCAAGGATGAGGACTGGAAAGCCGGTCATATCCTCTATGAGATGACCAACCGCCGCGAGGACGAGAAGACCATCTCCTACGCCGAGAGTCACGACCAAGCACTCGTAGGCGACAAGACCATCATCTTCCGCCTCGTGGACTCCGACATGTACTGGCACTTCGAGCACGGTCATTCGTCCTTCATGGCAGACCGCGGAATAGCGCTACATAAGATGATCCGTCTCATTACCGCTTCGACCATCAACGGCGGATACCTCAATTTCATGGGGAACGAATTCGGTCACCCGGAGTGGATCGATTTCCCGCGGGAGGGCAACGGATGGAGCTGTAAGTACGCCCGTCGTCAGTGGGACCTCGTGGACAACCCCAACTATTTCTTCTCGGACCTCAACCGCTTCGACGAGGCGATGATCCATCTGCTCAAGAAGCACCTGATCACCCTCAACCCGACCGCAGAGGAGAAGAAGTACAACGTCGGCAAACACCTGCCGTGGGTATATAAGTGGGCTGACAACGAGGGCGACCAGGTGGTGGCTTATTCGCGTGGCGACCTGCTGTTCATCTTCAACTGGAACGGACAGAAGTCCTTTGACGACTACGGTATCCTCGTGCCCTCCGGTAAGTATGAGGTCGTACTCAATACCGATGCCAAGCAGTTCGCCGGCTTCGGCCTCGCGGACGACTCCGTCGAGCACTTCACCAACTACGACCCGCTCTACGACAAGGACGGCAAGGGCTGGCTCAAAATGTACCTCCCTGCACGGAGTGCAGTCGTTTTGAAGAAATCATAAATTTGAAAATTTGCTTGCAAATAATCGTGCCCTTTAGGGCTAAGAAATTTTAAATCATAAATAAATGAGAGTTATTATCGAACCTTCGTATGACCTGCTCAGCCAGTGGGCTGCGAACTATGTAGCAAAACGTATCAATGAGTTTGACCCCAAAGAGAGCAAACCCTTCGTATTGGGTCTGCCGACCGGCTCTTCGCCGCTGGGTATGTACCGTGAACTGATCAAACTGAACCAAGCCGGTAAGGTGTCCTTCCGCAACGTCGTAACGTTCAACATGGACGAGTATGTCAACCTGCCCGAGGAACACCCGGAGAGCTATCATAGCTTCATGTGGAACAACTTCTTCTCCCACATTGATATCCGCAAGGAGAACGTCAATATCCTCAACGGCAACGCATCTGACCTCGCAGCCGAGTGCGCACGTTACGAGCAGAAGATCAAAGACATTGGCGGTATTCACCTCTTCCTCGGCGGTATCGGTCCGGACGGACATATCGCGTTCAACGAGCCGGGTTCGTCCCTTACCAGCCGCACCCGTAAGAAAGAGCTGACAACCGACACTATCATCGCCAACAGCCGTTTCTTCGACAACGATGTAAACAAAGTGCCCAAGACTGCCCTCACCGTAGGTGTCGGCACCGTCATGGACGCCAAAGAGGTGCTCATCATGGTCAATGGTCACAACAAAGCCCGTGCCCTGCAGCACGCCATCGAGGAGCCGATTAGCCATATGTGGACCGTATCCATGCTCCAGATGCACCAGCACGGTATCATCGTCTGCGATGAGGCGGCTTGCGAGGAACTCAAAGTCGGTACCTTCAACTACTTCAAAGACATCGAGCGTAACAACCTCGACCCGAAGTCCCTGTTGTAAAACTTCGCTTATGAGGCGGTTCTGGGGGATAGTTTTTTGTTTGTTAATGGTGCTGCCGATGGTGGCACAGGAGGAGGAGTTGTGCCGTTTCGGCACGCTCCTTTTTCGTGAGGACTTCGGCGGAAACGACCCGAGTGACCCGGCGGTGGGGCGTACGTCTGTATCGGGCATGAGTAGCTCCTATCAGCAAATCTACACACTGCAGACCAGTGATCCCGGAGCCGGTATGGGTTCCGGCTGCTACCTGGTCGCCAAACGGGGATACCGCAATTCCACCATTAACACCTACTCGGTCTGGCACATCATGGACGACCATACCTATTTTGGGGATACCACACGCGGATACCTCTTGGAGATAGACGGTACAGGTCGCGGAAATGATGTGTTTTACAGTACCGAGATTCAGGGTCTCTGTGCCGGTTCAAGGCTGACTTTCTCTGCCTATGTAGCGAACCTGACTACCGCCGGGCAATACGACGGTTGGCGCAACAGAAACTATGTCCATCCCAAACTAACGTTTGTGCTCACTCACCCGCAAACCGGTGCAGAGTTAGCGCGCTATAACACGGATACGATCGCTCATGACTGGAGCCTGTTCGGCACGCCGAGTGCATGGAAATATACGGCGAATTGGCAGTTGGTGGGAATGAACTTCACCGTGCCGGAAGGCGTTGATGCCGTGCGGCTCAGTATCCGCAACAATGCCAGCGGTTCATCCACCGGAAACGACTTCGCCATGGACGACATCGAGATACGTCTCTGTACTCCGCCGGTTTTCATAGATGGCGAAACCGAAGTGTGCGAGAATGCAGAAACGGTCATGCGTGCTGAGTTTGCCAATGACGGCACGTTTGCCGAGCCTTTGGCCTATAAATGGTGGTTCTCGGCCGACAGCCTCACCTGGACAGAACTGAGCGAGACAACGAATGTGCTCACTCTTCCGAATAGACAAAAGGCCGACTCCGGTTGGTACAGAGTAGCCGTCTCCGGCGCAGGAAATATCGAAAGTATCAACTGCCGTGCCATGAGCGAACCCTTCCACATGACCATCATCGAGTGCGAACCGCCCGAACCCACACTCTGCACCTCCGGCATCCTCCTCTTCCGAGAAGATTTCGGGGGCAATGATCCGGATGATCCGCGCTTAAGTACGACACCGGTGGAAGGCATGAGTTATACGCTCTCCACAAGCGGGATGGGTTCCGGCAGGTATATGGTCACCAAGTCCGGTTACTGTAACGGAGACACGACCGGATGGACTCTTCCTGGGGCAGACCTGTCCGGCAAACGTTCGCAATGGTATATTCAGGACGACCACACTTATCCCAACGACTACTCGCGCGGCTATTTCATGGAAATAGACGGCAACGGCGGCAACCAACAATTCTACGAAACTGAGATTAGCGGTCTATGCGAAGGAATCGAACTGACCTTCTCTGCTTACGTGGCGAATGTGTTCACATGGTTTCAGTACGATTGGTACACCCGAAACCGCGGACCGGTTATAGCTCCGTGTCTGAAGTTCGTCCTCACGGATCCGCAGACCGGCGAGACCTTGGTGGAAAAGAACACGCAAGAGATACCTTTTGATGCGTCTCTGCCTGCCAAGACCGACTGGCAATACTCATCGAAGTGGCACCTTGTCGGTATGAACTTTACCGTCCCCGTCGGTGTCAATGCCATCCGTCTGTCTATCTACAACAACGTCACCAACGGTAACGGCAACGATTTCGCCATCGATGATATCGAGGTCCACCTCTGCATGACGCCTGACACCATCCTTACCGATACCACCGTCTGCGATACCACCCGACAAATCCGTTGGCGCGAAAAGACATTCGCTATAGCCGACACCCTCCGCGACACCCTCTTTAGTACCTGCGGCTTTGATAGCATCTATTATGTCATGCACGTGGAAACGGAACATTGCGAACATTCGCTATGTACCTCAGGTATTCTCCTCTTCCGAGAAGATTTCGGCGGCAACAACCCCTCCGATCCGAAAATCAGTACGACTCCTGTACCCGGCATGAGTTATACGCAAGCGACAACAGATGTACTCGGTAGTATGGGAGCAGGAAAATATCTGGTGACCAAACAGGGATATTGCAACGGAAATGGTACGTCACAATGGCATCTCCAAGACGACCACACCCATTTCGGAGACTTGAACCGTGGCTATTTCATGGAGATAGACGGTCGAGCAGGTAGTGATGCTTTTTATCGTACCACCATCGACCATCTTTGCGAAGGTATAGAGTTGACTTTCTCTGCCTACGTGGCCAACGTCATGACCTGGGGCATGTACGTAGGTCGCCCGGGTATGTATGCGTACCCACGACTGAAGTTTGTCTTAACGGATCCTACATCTAACACAGAGTTAGCTACATACGACACAGGCGACATACCGTTCGACTCTACCTTTATCGGCGATAATATGTGTTGGCAACAATCCGTAGAATGGCGCTTGGTGGGTATGAACTTTATCGTCCCCGTAGGTGTTGAGTCTGTGCAACTGTCTATCTACAACAACGTCAGCAATTCCAACGGAAACGACTTCGCCATCGACGATATCGAGGTCCACCTCTGCATGACGCCGGACACCGTTCGGACGGATACCACCGTCTGCGATACCACCCGACAAATCCGTTGGCGCGAAAAGACATTCGCTATAGCCGACACCCTCCGCGACACCCTCTTTAGTAGCTGCGGTTTCGATAGCATCTATTATGTCATGCACGTGGAAAAGGAACATTGCGAACATGCGCTCTGTACCGATGGCATTCTCCTCTTCCGCGAAGATTTCGGAGGAAATGACCCGAACGACCCGATGGTAAGCAAGGCTCCTATGCCGGGCATAAGTAGCAGATACCAGCAAGATGTTTATTATTCTGGAGGACTTTTAGCAGGTATGCATTACATTATTGCGAAACAGGGGCATCCTGATTCTGATTCTCATGCTTGGCATATTATGGATGACCATACCTACCCGAACGATATAACACGAGGATATTTCTTTGAAACAAATAGTCGTGCTAATATCTATTACACGAATTATATATATCAAAAAGAAGTGGTAGGATTGTGTGCTGGTATGGAGTTGTCTTTTTCTGCTTATTTCGCAAATGTAGTAACAGCAAGGGAGTTCAAGACAGTTCCTTTCTTGTCCTATTCGTACCCTAAATTCGTCTTTGCGGTGACAGATGCTCGTACCGGAGAACAATTAGCACGATACAATACGGATACTATAGGACACGATTGGAGTCTGTATAATATTCCGGATTCATGGCAGTACTCTGCACAATGGCATCTGGAAGGAATAAAGTTCACTATCCCGGAAGGTGTGGATAAAGTGACCTTATCTATCATTGATGATCCTACCCAATACGGAAATGCAGAGGGCGATGATTATGCAGTGGATGATATCGAACTGCATTTGTGTAGTAATGTAGAATACCAGACGGTTGATACTACTATTTGTGATACATTACTTCCTTTTAGCTGGAGAGGTATAGAATGGATAAAAGCGGACACAATAGGTAAAATATACAAAGATGTGCAAGGGAACGATAGTTTATACCTTGTTTACTCGTTACGTACTATTCATTGCCCCTATCCACCCGTATCTGTCAGCCAAGACACCACGATTTGCGATACCCTTTCGCAAATCAAATGGCACGACAAACTATTTCCCATAACGCACGAGATACACGACACAGTATATGATGCGTATGGATATGATAGCGTGTATTATACCTTACGCGTGACGCGCTACCATTGCCCGTATCCTCCTGTTACTATCTCTTCCGACACCACGATTTGCGACACCCTTGCGCAAATAGCATGGCGGGATAAAATCTATGCTGTTGCATCCGAACTGCGAGATACTTTATATGAATCGTACGGAGCGGATAGTGTGTATTTCGTTTTAAATATTTCTACACAATCCTGCTGCCCTTACATGATACGCGGAACAGAGCATTACTATACCTGCGACACGCTCATGCCATATATTTGGCATGGATTCGGTGATTCTGCTGTCATAGCTGAGGAAGGGGAGCATATCATAGAAATACCCAGTAAACGATGGCCGGATTGTATCGCGTACCGCATAACGGTTATATTAAATGTCGAGCATTGCGAACGAAAAGTGCTCTATCCCATCATCGTCAACAAGTACAACTGGCAGTTGCTATTGGACAATGTGAAACTGCGACAGTTCTTCCCGAACCGCACCGCGCTTGCCTGTCAGTGGTACAAGGACGAACTGCCGGTAGCCGGCGCCACCGATGACGACTACTCCGAGCAGAACGAACTGCACGGACGGTTCCAACTGCGTATCGAATTGGACGGTAACCAGACCATCTGGTCGAACATCCTGGAAATCAACACCGAGCAGGCAGCACCCCTGCCCGTGCACGTACGTATTTATAATAGTCATGGCATGCCTGTAGCCGAAGACCAAGTGACGCACGGCATCTACCTCTACCGTTACGAACAAGGTAATCATGTATGGACTGAGAAACGGTTCATCCCATAAGACCGAAACACCTATAAAAAGCGTCCTCAGGGCGCTTTTTTTGTATGAACACTTGCATATGTCAAAAAAAAACACTACCTTTGCAGCCGCAAAGGTTTTAAGCAAAAAACAAAACGACATATGTTAGAAATCTATAATTCCTTGTCTCGCTACAAAGAGACGTTCAAACCCCTGCATGAGGGACATGTGGGTATGTACGTGTGCGGACCGACCGTGTATGGGGATGCCCACCTGGGTCACGCCCGTCCGGCCATCACGTTCGACCTGCTCTACCGCTACCTCACCTACCTCGGATACAAAGTGCGCTATGTGCGTAACATCACCGATGTCGGCCACCTGGAGCATGATGCCGATGAGGGAGAGGATAAGATCGCCAAGAAAGCCCGTCTGGAGCAGTTGGAGCCGATGGAAGTGGTGCAGTTCTACACCAACCGCTACCACCGCGACATGGCGGCCCTCAATGTGCTGCCGCCGTCCATCGAACCCCACGCCTCAGGACATATCATCGAGCAGATCGCGTTCGTACAGAAGATCCTCGACAAAGGCTACGCCTACGTGTCCAACGGCTCCGTTTATATGGACGTAGAGAAGTACGCCAAGGATTTTCCGTACGGTAAGCTGTCCGGTCGTAACCTCAACGATATCGTCACCGAGACCCGCGAACTGGATGGACAGGACGAGAAGAAGCACAGCTACGACTTCGCACTGTGGAAGAAAGCTGCACCCGAGCATATCATGCATTGGCCGAGCCCCTGGTCCGAAGGATTTCCCGGCTGGCACATGGAGTGCTCCACGATGGGTACCAAGTACCTGGGTGAGCGGTTCGACATCCACGGCGGCGGACTCGACCTCATCTTCCCCCACCACGAAGCGGAGATCGCGCAGTCCTGTGCCGCACTCGGTCACGAGACGGTGCACTACTGGATGCACAACAACATGATCACCATCGCCGGTAAGAAGATGGGTAAGAGTTACAATAACTTCATCACCCTCGAGCAGTTCTTCAAGGGCGAGCACCCGTTGTTAAGCAAACCCTTCGGCCCGATGGTCATCCGTTTCTTCATTCTGCAGGCACACTACCGCTCGACCGTGGACTTCTCTTCCGAAGCCCTCGAAGCCGCCGAGAAGGGCCTGCAACGTATGCAAGAGGCCTATGCCCGTCTGCTGAAGCTGCAAGCTGGCAATCAGACGACGGTTGAGGTAGCCGGTCTGCGTCAGCGTTGTACCGAAGCGATGGACGATGATCTGAACACACCGTTCGTGATTGCTGCGCTCTTTGATAGCACACGCGCTATCAACACCGTGCATGACGGTAAGGGTACGATCTCCGAGGCGGATCTCAAGGAACTGCGTGAGGTATGGAAGACCTTCGCGATCGATATCCTCGGTCTGCGTCTCGAAGAGCAGGGCGGCGATGAAGGAAAGCAAAAAGCCTTCAACGGCGCGATCGACCTGCTGCTCGGTATTCGTCTGCAGGCCAAGCAGAACAAGGATTGGACTACTTCCGATAAGATTCGCAACGAACTGACCGCACTCGGTTTCCAGATCAAGGACACCAAGGATGGCTTTGAGTGGAGCATCTGACCATGGACTTCGAACAATTCCAACAGTTTCTTGTCGAGCACAAACGGCAAACGATCGTAGTGAGCGCTTTCGTGGTGCTGCTGTGCATGGTGATTGTACTCTGCCGTCACTGCGGCAGCGACGCGCCGGACACACCGCAAGAGCAGAAGGAACAAAAGATAGAGGACGGTAACCTGGTGCATTATCCGGGTCGCAGTTTCGACTACCGGATCAAGTTCAGCGACCTGCATGCCAAACAGCACGCAGCAGCGGTCAAGATCGGTCTGCCGCGACCACCTAAAGATAGAGCCGATGCCGCGTCCATGCGCAAGCAATTGGTGGAGATCAAGACCAACAAGAACTATATCGTCGATGACCTGACGCACTCGGTACCTTATCTGGTGCCCTGCGCCAAACGCGAACTGGACTCCATCGGCGTGGAGTGGGCGGACATCCTCAAGCGCAACGGCCTGCCGCACTACCGGTTCTACGTCACCTCCGTGCTGCGCACCCAAGAGGACATCAAGTACCTGCAGCGCAGCGGTAACATCAACTCCATCACGCAGTCCTGTCACTGTTACGGCACGACCTTCGACCTGGCGTACATGCGGTACGATAAAGTGACACGCACCCGTGACTACATGCACGAGGACAACCTCAAACTGGTGCTCGGGCAGGTGCTACTCAACCACCAGCGGGCCGGTAAGATCTACGTCAAGTACGAAGCCAAGCAGAGCTGCTTCCACATCACGGTCAGAAAATAAAAAAGACGCAATCCAATGCGTCTTTTTTGTGTGTTAGAACCGATAACTGAAACTCACGTACCAACCCCATTCGGACATGTACTGTCCTTTGCGCTGCGGGTGTTTGACAAGGTTGTTCAGACCGAAGTCATAGCCGGACTGCAAGCGGTACTTGTCCCATTCAAAACCGCCGCCGAGTCCCAACTGGATGTTCGCACGTACCAACTCATCCGCCATACGGTCGTACGTGTCGGTCGGGATACCCTGAGACTGTAACCATGTCTCCACACCGCTGCTCAGGTGTTTGTCCATGTAGTCCGTTTGCGCAAGGCCGATATGCAGTTGCGGACCGGCGTAGAAGAACAGGTTGAGCTGTTTCCACAACGGAATCGTGTAGTACGCCCGTACAGGCACGGTGAGGTTGTGCGCCAGCACACGGTGACGGATATACTCCGTCTGCACCGATACGACATCCACCGAACGCCAGTGTTGCTCATTGCGTCCGTACAGGAGCGTGTAGTACGCACCCGTCTGCAGACTGAAATGCTTGGGCAGCACGAACGTGAACGTCGCACCCAGCCGTACGCCGTGCAGGTACATGTCCGGGAACGAGATGTCACGGGCACGCTGCCAATGCTGTACATACCCCGCCTCAATGCGGTACTCCGTGCTGAACGTATAGGGATTCTCATCCACCGTCTTGGCCGTCGGATCAAAGAACGTGTTGTCCTCTATCTGCATGCCCGGCTTGACCTTGTCGTCTGCCCACATTAGCCCCGCACTCAGGCACAAAAAAAGCACTATATATCCGATTCGCTTCATAGCTCGATTGTAATTTGGCTGCAAAAGTACAAAAAAATAATGAAATGTGCAAATTATACGAGAATTTTGTGCGAAAATTTGCGTATTTGCGGATTTTTAAGTAACTTTGCACCCGCAATAATAATACGCTCATTAATACAAATGCTATGATACACATCAATGAAGAGGTAGCTCGCTGCCTGTTATGCGAGAACGCACCGTGCGGTGAGAAGACTGCACGCGCTATCCGGGCACTCCGTTTTGACAACTTGTGGACGGCCCGTGAACTGTTCGATCAGATCAACGACGCTGAGATAGCTGCCGCTGAGGCCGCTTGTATCCATTACGACAAACCGATTCGGATCGCGGAACTCAAATCAGCAATGACCAATGACCAATCACCAATGAGCGAAGCTCCGCTGCCAAGCCTCGAACTCAACTTCTGTGACATGGTCTGTGAGAACCCCTTCTTCCTTGCCAGCTCCGCTGTCTGCACCAACTACGATATGGTAGCCCGTGCACTGGAAGCCGGTTGGGCCGGTGTGTTCTACAAAACGATCTGCAAGCAGGACATCCGGGAGGTGTCGCCTCGTTTTGATGCGGTACGCAAAGAGGGTACACCCTTCGTCGGGTTCCGTAACATGGAGCAGCTCTCCGAGAACCCCTATCAGGTGGACTTTGATATCCTGCACCGCCTCAAACAGAACTACCCGACCAAACGTATCATTGCGTCCATCATGGGTCAGAGCGAAGAGGAATGGATCGAGTTGGCGAAGATGGCGGAGGAGGCAGGCTGTGATGCCGTCGAACTCAATTTCTCCTGCCCGCAGATGAAACTGTCCGGACTCGGTTCCGACATCGGTCAGAGCAATGACCTGATCTTGTGCTACACCTCCTGCATCAAAGATGCCGTTTCGATACCCGTCATTCCGAAGATGACACCCAACATCATGTCCATGCGTAGCCCTGCCTTAGCTTGTTTCTACGCGGGAGCGCACGGTATCAGCGCCATCAACACCATCAAGTCCATCACCATGAGCCATGAGGCCGAGGTGAGCCACAAAAAGACCATCAGCGGCTACTCGGGCAAAGCGGTCAAACCGATTGCTCTCCGTATGGTATACGAGATGACAGGCGATCCGGTGATCCGCAAAGCCGGCATCGAGAAGCATATGGACATCAGCGGTATAGGTGGCATCGAGACCTGGCGCGATGCGCTGGAGTTCATTCAACTCGGCTGTCGTAATGTGCAGGTGTGCACCGCTGTCATGCAGTACGGTTACCGCATCATTGATGACCTCACGCTCGGTCTGCAGCATTACATGCAGGAGCGCGGAATCACAGAACTGAAGAAACTGGTGGGTGAAGAACTGCCGAACATCGTGCTGCCCTCTGACCTTGACCGCGAGACCATGGTCTTCCCTAAGATCGACCGTGAGAAATGTATCGGGTGCGGCCGTTGTTACATCTCCTGTATGGACGGCGGACACCAGGCGATCTCGTTCGGCGAGGACCGCAAACCGCGTATTGTCGGCACTAAGTGTGTCGGCTGTCACCTCTGCCGACTCGTCTGCCCGACCGGCGCAATCGGTCAAGCCAACCGCATGGCTAAGAAAGCGTAATAACAATTAATTGCAAATCAACAATACAGATATGGAACCGAAAGCAGTTTTTGATATTTTTGCCCAGATCAACCAAGTACCCCGTCCGTCCAAACACGAACAGCGTATCAGCCAATGGTTACAGACCTTTGCAGCCGAGCACGGTATCGAGTGTGTCGCCGATGAGGCGATGAACGTCATCATGCGTGTACCCGCTACCCCCGGCTACGAGCACCACGAGGGCGTGATACTGCAGGCGCACATGGACATGGTGTGCGAGAAGAACGGTGACGTGGAGCATGACTTCATGAACGACCCGATACAGACATGGGTTGATGGCGAATGGCTAAAGGCGAAGGGTACAACCCTGGGTGCCGATGACGGAATCGGAATCTCCATGGCACTCGCTGCCATCACTGACCCGAACCTGCAACACCCGGCTATCGAGTGCCTCTTCACTGTCGATGAGGAGACCGGTCTGACCGGCGCCATGAAACTGCAGGACGGTATGCTGCGCGGCAAACGACTCATTAACATCGACTCCGAGGACGACGGCCAGATCTTCATCGGCTGCGCCGGCGGAATCGATACGTTGGCCAAGATGCACTATAAAGGTGAACGGTTAGAGGCGAAAGGCGAAAGGATCGCTATCCGCTTATCCGTCAGCGGACTGATGGGTGGTCACTCGGGCGATGATATCAACAAAGGTCGTGCGAACGCGAACCAGATCTTGGTGTGGTTCTTGGCGCGTATCTGGCCGCAGACCGAACTGCACCTGGCGCGTATCGAAGGCGGTAACCTGCGCAATGCGATTGCCCGTGAGGCACAGGCCGTGCTCTGTGTGCCGATGAGTTACAAAGAGCAGATCCGCATCGAGTGGAACAACTACGTAGCCCGGATGGAAGCGGTGTTCGGTGAAGTGGAGAAAGATATGCGTCTGGACCTCGAGACCTGCGACATGCCCGATACATTCCTTCCTGCCGACAAGGCCTATCGTCTCGTCATGGCGCTGTGCGAATGTCCGCACGGCATGATCGCCATGTCCAAAGAGATGCCGGGACTCGTTGAGACCAGTACCAACTTGGCTTCCATAAAGATGAAAGAAGAGGCCAATGGCGAACGGTATATAGAGATCAACACCTCGCAGCGTTCGTCCATCGAGGCATCGAAGCACCACCTCAAGTGGGCAGTGGAGCAGGCACTATCGCTCGCGTGCGACGAAGTGACGCATGGGGACGGTTACCCGGGTTGGGCACCGAACCCGCACTCAGCCCTGCTCGAAGTGGTCAAACAAGCGTATAAGGACCTGTTCAAAGCAGATCCCCAAGTGCTGGCTATCCATGCCGGCCTGGAGTGCGGTCTGTTCCTGGAGAAGTATCCGTACCTGGACATGGTGTCTATCGGCCCGCAGATGTACGGTGTACACTCGCCGCAGGAACGTTTGTCCATTCCGTCCACAGAACGTTGTTACAAATGGCTTTGCCAAACCCTTCAGGCACTCTGATAAGCTATAGATGACCGTTACAGACCCCAAAATAGAACACCCCATTCTTCACTTGATCGGTGAAGAGGCGGACCGGTTAGGACTCGAGTGCTACGTCATCGGCGGTTGGGTTCGTGACCTGTTCCTGCACCGCCCGTCAGACGATATAGACGTGGTGGTCGTCGGCTCCGGTATCACCTTAGCCGAAGCGGTGGCCAAACGTCTGGGTAAGCATGCCCACTTGGCGGTGTTCAAGACCTACGGCACCGCACAGGTCAAACGGGGTGAGGTGGAACTCGAGTTCGTCGGGGCACGGCGCGAGAGTTATCAGCACGACAGCCGCAACCCGATCGTGGAAGACGGCACGCTCCAAGAGGACCAGAACAGACGCGACTTCACCATCAACGCCATGGCGATCTGTCTAAACAAAGACCGCTATGGCGAACTGCTGGATCCGTTTGACGGGATGTACGATCTGGAGGATTGTATCATTCGTACCCCGCTCGACCCGGACATCACCTTCTCGGACGACCCGCTGCGCATGATGCGAGCGATTCGTTTTGCGACCCAACTGGGTTTCTTCCTTGAGGACGAGACTTTCGATGCCATCGTGCGTAACAAAGAGCGCATCAACATCATCACCAAGGAGCGTATTGCGGAAGAACTGAACAAGATCATGCTGAGCCGTCGTCCTTCGGAAGGATGGATTTTACTGGACAAGACCGGCCTGCTGCCGCTCATCTTCCCCGAATTGGCAGCCCTCAAGGGCATCGAAGTGAAGGAAGGACGCGGACACAAGGATGTGTTCCTCCACACGCTCAAGGTGTTGGATAATGTGGCAGAACTACAAAAATCACAAATCACCAATGACAAATCACCAATAGACCCAACGGGTCTTTGGCTCCGTTGGGCCGCGTTGCTGCACGATATCGGTAAACCGAAGAGCAAGGCCTGGGATCCGCAAGCCGGGTGGACATTCCGCAACCATAACTACATCGGGGCGAAGATGGTGCCTAAGATCTTTGCGAAAATGAAGATGCCGCTCAACGACAAGATGGAGTACGTCAAGAAGATGGTGGACCTGCATATGCGGCCGATCAACCTCATCGAGGACACTGTCACGGACAGCGCCGTACGCCGTCTGCTCTTCGAAGCGGGAGACGATATAGAAGACCTGATGCTGCTCTGTGATGCAGACATCACCAGCCGCAACGAGGAGAAGAAAGCACGGTTCCATCATAACTACCAGCTCGTTCGGCAGAAGATGGTCGAACTGGAAGAACGGGACCGAATCCGTAATTTCCAGCCGCCTGTCAAAGGGGATGAGATCATGGAGATACTCCACCTCGAACCCTGCTCCACGGTCGGCGAACTGAAAATGGCGATCAAGGATGCGATCCTCGACGGTATCATTCCAAACGAGTACGAACCCGCCAAAGCGTACATGCTCAAACTGGCACACGAAAAAGGCTTATGTTAGAAGAAAACGAAATAAATTTGAACGCCGTGGACTACGGCGACGAGAACATTATTCACCTCGATGATATGGAGCATATCCGGCGCCGTCCGGGTATGTATATCGGTAAGTTAGGTGACGGCAGTCACTCTGACGACGGTATCTATGTGCTCATCAAAGAGAGTATCGATAACTCGATCGATGAGTTCCGCATGGGCGAGGGAAAAGTGATAGAAGTGGATGTGGCAGACGGTCGCGTGCGTGTGCGTGACTACGGACGCGGTATCCCTTTGGGCAAACTGGTCGAAGTGGTCAGCGTGCTCAACACCGGCGGTAAGTACGACAGCAAGGCTTTCAAGAAATCCGTCGGTCTGAACGGTGTGGGTACCAAAGCGGTCAATGCGCTCTCGTCTTACTTCTGCGTCGAGTCGTACCGCGAGGGTAAGACCCGCCGGGCGGAGTTCGCACAAGGCAAACTGACCAAGGATAGCGGTATCCTCGATTACAACGGCACCGAGAAACGCGGTACGATCATAGAGTTCGTGCCCGATGACAGCAAAGGTCTGTTTGAGAACTACCGCTTCCGCGATGACTACATTGAGGAGCTGCTGCGTAACTACGCCTACCTCAACACCGGCCTCACGCTCGTCTATAACGGCAAGAAGTTCGTCTCCAAGAACGGTCTGTTGGATCTGCTCACGGAGAACATGACGGAGACACCGCTCTATCCCATCATTCATATCAAAGGTGAAGACATTGAGATCGCCCTCACCCATACCGACCAGAACGGCGATGAGTACTACTCGTTCGTCAACGGCCAGCATACGATCCAGGGCGGTACGCACCAGGCCGCTTATCGCGAAGCGATCGGTCGTACCATCAAGGAGTTCTTCAACAAGAACCAGGAACTGGCCGATATCCGAAACGGTGTCGTAGGCGCGATCGCCATCAATGTGGAAGAACCTGTCTTCGAGTCCCAGACCAAGGTTAAGTTGGGGTCCAAAGATATGTCGCCCACCGGAGGTATCAGCGTCAATAAGTTCGTCAATGACTTCGTCAAACAGCAACTGGATAACTACCTGCACAAGAACCCCGAAGTGACGGAGGTGATGCTGCAGAAGATCCAGGACAGCGAGAAAGAGCGTAAGGCGATTGCGGCGGTGTCCAAGGTGGCGCGTGAGCGGGCGAAGAAGAACCTGGTCAACAACCCCAAACTGCGCGATTGCCAGATTCACCTCAACGATGCCAAACCCGTCAAGTCTGCCAAGGATGCCGACGACGATCTGCGTCTGGAGAGCTCCATCTTCATCACCGAGGGTCTGTCCGCTTCGGGCTCCATCACCAAGAGCCGCGACGTGCGCACCCAAGCGGTGTTCTCGCTCCGCGGTAAACCGCTCAACAGTTACGGCCTGAGTAAATCCGTCGTCTATGAGAACGAGGAGTTCAACTGTCTGCAGTCGGCCCTCAACATCGAAGACGGCCTGGACGAACTGCGTTATAACAAAGTGATCATCGCAACTGATGCCGATGTGGACGGTATGCACATCCGTCTGCTGATGCTGACGTTCTTCCTCCAGTTCTTCCCCGACCTCGTCAAGAAAGGGCATGTCTATATCCTGCAGACGCCGCTGTTCCGTGTCAAGGACAAGAACCAGATCATCTATTGCTACTCCGAAGAGGAGCGGCTCAAGGCGCTCAATAAGATCAAGAACCCCGAGATCACCCGATTCAAAGGACTCGGAGAGATCTCGCCCGATGAGTTCAAGGGTTTCATCGGACAGGGTATTCGTCTGGACCAGGTGACGCTGCGCAAAGAGGACGCAGTGAATGAACTGCTGGCGTACTACATGGGTAAGAACACGACCGAGCGGCAACAGTTCATCATTGATAACCTCGTGATCGAAGAAGACCGTGTGGAGGAGGAGTTTGAGTCATGAAAGCGCTGATTGCATTCATCGTGATGGCGATTATCATCTTGACGCTTATCGAGATCAATGAGCGCGTCAAGGCGAAACGCAAAAAGGAGGACTGTGCCAAAGAGCCATCCTCCAAAGAGGACTGCGCGGATTGTAGTCTGATAGAGCTTTGCGAGAAGAAGCCTTCTAAATAAATTATTAACCATTCGGGGTGCTTTTGCTGAGAACATACCCGTAGAACTTGGGCGGGTAATGCCGCCAAAGAAAGATGAGAAAAAAACTTTTTTTGAGCGCTTTGGCGCTATGTAGTGTTTGCGCAAGTGCGCAGACGAGTAAGGACACCTTAACGATCCTCATGCACCAATTGGAGGACATCGAAGTGAGTGCTATGCGGGTGCAGCAGACCACTCTCTCCACCGCTGTCGTCAAGACCGATGAACTGAACCGTGACAACACGGGGCAGAACTTACCGTACCTGCTGACCACCACGCCCGGTCTGCAGGTCACCAGTGACGACGGTCTGGGAGTGGGGTACACTTATTTCCGGGTCCGCGGCACAGACCACACACGTATTAACATGACCGTGAACGAAGTGCCGCTCAACGACCAGGAGAGTCAGACCGTGTTCTGGGTGAACATGACGGACATGAGTTCGTCCATCTCGCAGGTCGATGTGCAACGCGGTGTGGGAACGAGTACCAGCGGTTCGGCGTTTGGCGCGAGTCTTAACATGCAAACGAACATGCTGGACAGCGTGAGCCGTCTGACATTGGCGTTCAACGGCGGTATGTACAACACTTTTCGTGAGATGGTCAATGCACACGCGTCCATCAGCAATCGGTGGATGATGAACGCGCGGTTCACCAAAGTGAACTCGGACGGTTTCCTCTACCGCACGAACAGCGATCTGTACAGTTACTACGGCGACATCGGTTGGTACGGAAAGAAGACGCAGGTCATCCTTCGTGCTTTCGGTGGCGCCGAGACGACCGGTATGGGCTGGGAAGGTGTGTCGTACGAGACCGCGTACGGAATCAACGGGGCGGATCGGCGTTATAACCCGGCCGGCGAATATACGATGAAAGACAGCCAAGGCAATGACTCGACCGTCTATTATCCCAACCAAACGGATAACTACGCCCAGCAGCACGGACAGCTGTCCATCAACCACCGTTTCACCCAGCGCTGGAGCCTCACGGCCACGTTCCACTACACCCACGGTGGCGGGTATTACGAGCAGTACAAGAAGAAGAAATACAGTTATTGGGGGTTGTCCGATAGCGGTAAGAGTTACGGTATGTACCAAAAACACCTCAACAACCACTTCGCGGGCTTCATGATCTCGTCCAAGTACATCTCCGAACCCGTGGACCTGCAGATCGGTGCGGCGGCGAACAATTACCTCGGTCACCACTATGGTCAACTGGAGTACCTGGAGACCCCTTCCGCCACACCCCTGCCGATTCACTACGAGTACTACCGCAATCGCGCCAATAAGATCGATGCCAATACCTACGCCAAAGTGAATTGGCGTATCATCAACAAGTCGCGAGAGAAACTGGCGCTGTACGGTGACTTGCAGTACCGGTTTGTGCGCTACACCATGTCCGGCATCAACGATGAGACAATGACCGAACTGCCGCTGTCGGTGGACTACCATTTCTTCAACCCCAAGGCCGGTCTGACCTACCAGAACCACGGCCATACGCTCTCCGCGTCGTTCGCAATCGCCAACCGCGACCCGAGCCGAAACAACTACAAGGAGAACATCCTTTACGATCCGACGACGCAGACTTATTCGGGCGATATGCCTCAGGCCGAGCGGCTCTACGACTACGAGTTGGGTTACCAATACGCGCACGCGCGTTTTAATATAGGTGTTAACCTCTATTTCATGGACTACGACAACCAGCTCGTGCTCACGGGTGAGTACAATGACATCGGTGTCATGCGCACCATTAACGTGAAAGACTCCTACCGCATGGGTGCCGAACTGACGGCGGGCGTGAAGATCACCGATTGGTTTAGATGGGAAGGAAACATGGTCATTAGCCGTAACAAGATACAGAACTACAAACAGTACATTGACCTGTACGATGACCAGAACAACTGGAACTGGATCGGGCAGGATAGTATCATGGGGGATGTGACGATTGCTTTCTCACCGATGATCACCGCCATGAGCCTGTTCACGTTCGACTACGCCGGTTTTGTGGGCACCATCCAGACCAACGTGACGAGTCGTCAGTTCCTTGACAACACCATGGACGAGCACGCTATGCTCAAAGCGTTCACGACGACGAACGTGAACCTGCAGTATAACCTGCCGATGAAAAAATGGATCACTGACCGCAGCGGTGTGCCCGATGTGAAACTGTTATGCCAACTCAACAATATCTTCAACGCCAAATACGCCAGCAACGGCGGAGCCGATGCCAGCCGTTTTGCAGATGGTAGTCGTTGCACGTGGTACTACGCCCAAGCGGGTATCAACGTACACGCAGGATTTGTCGTACAATGGTAGAAGCGATATACGCAATCAGTGCAGCGCCTGTGGGAATCCATCCCCAGGCGTTTTTTGGATCAAAGAACGCTGCCCAAGTGTTTGTTATCCAGCCCATATAAACAGCAATTGCTGCCCATACGGCGACCAAGGCTACGCCTAACAGCATAGCCGTCAACGAACGCAAGTTAAACAGGTTTTGGTAGATCAGGTATCCACCGATAGGAAGAAGCAAAAACAGCACGGTAGGGAGCCAGTACGAAGCGATACTGAGCAGCACCGCTACCTGGAAACATTGTTCTACCGAACTGGTGTGCCGCTCTATGCGCAGCACAAGGAACACGCAGAACATCGCGATGACCGCTACCCAAAAACCCCACAGATAATTAGGGCTGAGGGCGGAATGAAGAACGAAGGCGATGATCGCCGGAATAGCACTACCGCCTATTGCCAGCAGTCCGAGGACTACCGGCAATAGGTGATAAAGCATGGTTTGTGTCGCGCGTTTCATTACTCAATAAAACCTTTGCGGCGAAGCAGGTTGTTAGGATCGGCCTCTTTGCCGCGGAACTCAATATACAGTTCCTGTGCGTCCCGCGTACCGCCTTGCTCAAGCAAGTGACGGAAACGTTTGGCCGTCTCGGCGTCGAACAGGTCACCCGTCTCTTTGAACGCTGCGAAAGCGTCGGCATCGAGTACAGCAGCCCAGGTGTAGCTGTAGTAGCCTGCTTCGTAACCCGTGGTGAAGATATGGTTGTAGAACGTCGGACGATAGCGCACGATGATCTCGTCGATCATGCCCATCTTATCCAGACTCGCTTTCTCAAACGCATTCACATCGAGTCCTTCGGCACTCGTCAACTCATGGAAATCCATATCCAGGATCGACGCACTCAGTAACTCGGTCGTCACAAAACCCTGGTTGAACTTACCGGCTTTGTTGATCTTCTCGATCAGTTCGTCCGGTATCACTTCACCCGTCTGGTAATGGAACGCATAGGTCTTGAGCACCTCCGGCTCGTAGGCGTAGTTCTCCATGAACTGGCTCGGCAGCTCGACGAAGTCACGCGGGGTGTTCGTGCCGCTGAGCGATTTATAGTGCGCCTTGCTCATCAGGCCGTGCAGCGCATGACCGAACTCATGGAACAGGGTTTCTACATCGTCCATCGAGAGCAGCGACGGGTTACCTGCGGTCGGTTTGTTGAAGTTACCTACGTTGATGATGACAGGACGATGATCTACACCCTCTGCATCGATATACTGCGGCAGGATATTGTTCATCCATGCGCCCGGACGTTTGCCGGCACGCGGGAAATAGTCGGTGTACAGAATACCGACGAGCTCACCCTCTGCATCCGTCACCTTGAATACCTCTACATCGGGGTTATACACCGGCATGTTCTTCAGCTGCTCGAACTGCAGGCCGTACAACTTGGTGGCCACACCGAACGCACCCATGCGCACGTTGCTCAACTCGAAATACGGTTTGAGTTCTTCCTCGTCCAGCGCATACTTAGCTTTGCGCAGTTTCTCGGCGTAGTACCACCAATCCCATGGTTGCAGTTTCTCGCCCGGCATATCTTGGTCTAACAACTGTTGCAGCGCAGCTGCTTCACGCTTGGCAGCCTCCAGCGACGGTGCCCAAACGGACTGAAGGAAAGCGTCCACGGTCTGGTGGTTCTTGGCCATACAGTCAGCCAGGATATAATCCGCAGCATTGTCATAGCCGAACAACTGTGCTTTCTCGATACGGAGCTCCATCTCGCGGATGATGACCGCTTTGTTGTCATGGTCATTGTCGTGGTTGGCACGGGTGGTGTAGTCCATGAGCAGCTGCTTACGCAGTTCGCGGTTCTCGCAGTACTGCAGTACCGGGGTGAAGGAAGTGCGCTTCGGGGTGAACAACCACTCGCCCGGGTGACCCGCTGCGGCTGCCTCTTCGGCTGCGGCTGCTTTGGCACTCTCCGGCAGACCGGCTAACAAAGCCTCGTCGGTGATGAAACGCTTCACGTCCTCGCTGTTGGTCTCGGCTACCACGTTGTTACCGAACTGCAACGAGAGCAGACTCAGCTCTTCGTTGATCGCTTTCAGACGCTCTTTCTTGTCCTCCGGCAGGTTGGCTCCGTTATTGGCAAACGACTTATAGGTCTCCGTCACCAGACGCATCTGCTCGGGGTTAAGACCCAACTGCTCACGCAGGTCATAGACGAACTTAACGCGTTGGAAAAGCGAGTCGTTGAGGATGATGCCGTCGTTGAGTGCACTCAACATCGGGTACACTTTTTCAGCGATCTCGTTCATCTCATCATTACCGTCTGCTTCGAGCACGTTGAAGAACACGCCCTGTACACGCTCCAGCAGCATACCGGTGCGGTCGAGGGCCACAATGGTGTTCTCGAATGTCGGTTCATCGGGGTTGTTCACGATAGCGGCTACCTCCGCTTGTTGCTCTGCGATAGCGGCCTCAAAAGCCGGCAGGTAATGATCTAATTGAATCTTGTTGAATGCCGGTACTCCGTACGGCGTGTTGGGCTGATCCAACAAGGGGTTGGTGTTGCATGCTAATAAACTCATAGCAATGACTCCTACTGTTAAAATCTTTTTCATATGTTTTGTCTTTTGTCCTTTGTCCATCACTTGATTCGCACATTGCGTTCCATGGACTGTTTGATGCGTTCGCGCAGTTCACGGGATTGCGTGTCGGCTTTCTGATACCAGTGCGGTTTGAAGTCCTGCGCGAACTTACACTTGGCGAGTTTGATCTGCAGGTCGTCCATCGTACCGCTCACGTTCACGCCCAGGTAGATCGGGCTGAGCACGTTGATATCGTAGTCGAAGGTCATGTTCGTGTTGTGCCGTCCGCCGAGTGCGACCATGTAGTTATCCATCTGCACGCAGAGCGGGTACACATCGATCTCGTTCTTGTAGATCGTGATCTCGGCATTGATGGAGTCGATCTTGTTCTCGGTCTTTTTGTTGAACAGCAGCAGCTTGCTGATCTTGTCGAAGGTCTCGCCGTCCAGTACCACCAGGTCTTTGGCCGTCAAGGCTGCCGCACCGCGCAGGGTGCTCATCTTCGGTTTGTACTGGCTGTTGGTGTAGGTCTCGGCGGCCAGGTGGAACTCCGCTGCGCCTTGGAAACTGCTCAGCATCGGCACCATCTCTTCCAAGCCGGGGATCATCGTCAGCAACTCATCTATGTCCACATCGATCATATGGTAGTCCATACCGATGTACAGGTGATTGCGGCGCGGCGTGCGGTACATAGCCGTCAACTGCAACTTGGCTGCGCGGCAAACGAAACCCACCTCGTCCAGGATCAGCGTGCCTTCGTTGAGGTAGATACCGCCCTTTAGATCCTGGGCAACTTGGTTGAACACCACCACTTCCTGCATATGCGTTTGCAGCGCCAGGTTCACATCGGTCGGAACAAGGAACGGCTCGGATTCCGTTTTCACGGAATCATTGGTGACGGGTGATTGGTCATTGGTGACAGGTGCCTCTTCTTCGCTGCCTCTGTCGGCGCTGAACCATGCCATGAGCTGATTCGCATCACAGTGATTGGAGACAACCTCCAGTTCGCCTTCCAGCACCGCTTCGTGTTTGAACCATTTGCCGATATGACGAATGTTACCTTTGAGGTTGATATCTGAGTTACCCAACTCAATGCGTGAGTTATCAATGCTCATCTCGCGGTTCGAGTAACTGAACTCAATAGACGGGATATAGACTGTCTCCGGCAGGCGCTCCGGCAGTTCCAGTTCACCTTGCTTAAGGTTGATCTTCAACCGCGGGTTCCACTGCAGCAGCACGTTCTCACCGTTTCGGTTATACCGTGCACCCACTTCCAGATCCAGTTTCTCGGTCTTCGCTTTCAGTTCCTCACCCATGCGTGCCTGCAGACCGTCGGTGCGCAGGTCCGCTTTGAGTCGCGGAGCGGATTTGTCTTTGCGTCCGCCGCTCAAGGCTGCTTTCAGTTCGGAGCGTTGGAGGTTGGCTGTTATGTCCTGATAGAACCCGTCCAGTGCGTCACAACGCAGTTCGGCTTGCAGCACCGGCATGACGGTCGTGTCCTTGGTGTTGTACTCGGCATACGCTTTCATATCCGGTGCGTCGATCGTACCGCCCATCGAATCCATCTCCAGTTCAACCATGCGGTCGGACTGCAGCGCGACAGCGGCATACAGAACCGGGTCATTGCTCAGCACGTTGCCGCTCTCCAGGCAGATCACCGATTGCTTGAGCGCCGCTTTTAGCGGGGTCGTCATCTCAAAGTCCACTTTCTCGGTCTCCAAGTCGATACGGGCCCAGTTGACCTTAGGCTTGGAGGGTTGGCTGTTCGGTATCTGCACGCGAGCGTGCGTCTTGGGCAGGTCTGCCACCATGCCGTCCTGCGCGTAATGGATATCCTTGAGGTTCATGTCCGCGCTGATACGTCCTTTGTGCAAACGCATCTCGCTCAGGTCGCTCAAGCGAATCTTCGCCTCGGCTGTACCCGCTGCCTGACCGCTCAGTCGCATGCCCTTGGGCAGGAACGCTTTGAAGTCCGGAATACGGGCATCGATGTCGGCTTGGAGATCCAGGAGCATGTCCGATTGGATATCGCTGATCGTGCCTTGGGCTTCCAGACGGCTGTTCCACAGCTGTGCTTGTGCCTTATGCAAGGTCACAACCGGCATCTGCGTGTCGCTGTACGTACCTTTTGCGGTGGCGTCCAAGGCAATCGAACCTTTCAACTTATAGGACGCAATCGACTTGGTGAACCGCTCCGGCACAAGGGCCAGCAGGGTCTCGATGTCCCAGGTGTCGGTTGTCAGGCGCACGTCCATGTCGATGGAGTCGTGCAGCGTCACTTCGCCTTCAGCGCGCAAGTTCAGATCGTTGACTGCCAGCCGGGCACCGTCCAATGCAAAGTGCATCGAGTCGAGGTTCATTGCCATCGGGGCAATCAATTCAATATGCAGACTGTCAGCATAAGTCTCGCCTTTGAGTCGGGCACATATGTCTTGTGCGTCCAAGGCGATGAGCATGTCGTCCCAACTGGCTGCTTTGGCACTCAGGTCGGTTGCACCGATGGATGCCTGAATCGTGTCCTTGTCGTCCACGAACGTGAGGACATCGGCTTGCAGGTGCAGGCCGTCCACGGTCAACTGATCGAACGGCAGCGAGAAAGCGGTCGTGTCCTCTTCGGTTGTATCCGGTGAGGTGACGAACACGTCGCTCAGATTGGTCGTGCCGTCCTGTGCGATGTAGAAATGGACCGTTGCCTCTTCCAATGCTGCCTCGTAGATATGCAGGTTCTTGTGGTTAATGAACTCCATCACATCGACGGTGGCGGTCAGGTGCTGCGCACAAACGACGGTGTCGCTCTGTGCCCCCTCCATCGGGTTGATCAGCAGCAACTTGTCGGCACGCAGACCAAAACGGGGGAAAGTGGAGAAGAAAGTCAACTCCACTTCGCCGATCTCGTGCTCGCAGGTGATGTACTTGTCCGCTGCCTGGCGGGCAATAGGCGTCAGGCGCTCCGGCGTGAAGACGATATAGATCGCTACGCAGGCGGTGATCACGACCGTCAGCACCAGGCCTAACAGGGTCCAGCCCAGGACTTTGAGGGTTGTTTTAACGCCTTTTTTCATTTGGTCTCAACGACTTTGGAGAAATAGAACTTATTGCTGGAGCGGTCTTTCTCGTAGTACTCGAGGTCCGTGGAGGTCAGTTTGGTGACCACATACACCTTGGGTATCTCCGCACCGCCGTTGTCCATGAGATGAATCTCCGTCAGCTTGCCGTTGGATTCGAATTTATACTTGAACCAACCGTTGCCATAAGGGAGCAGGTCCTCTTCGAACACGTCCTCTGCCTCGTCCCATTCGCGGCCGTACAGATAACTGGTCTCATCGGATTGCTCGGTCGTGAAACGTACGTAATGCTCCGTGTTGTTTTCTTGCCACAACGCCTGCAGGCTGCTCAACTGATACGACGGCTCTTTGTCCTTACCGCCTATCATCGAACAACTGCTGAACGCAATTCCCACCAGCGCTACCAGCGCCAAGCTGATTACTGATTTCTGAATGCTGAATGCTTTCATAATTATGCTTTTTCTATTTTGATGTTCACGTTATAACCGTCCATCTCGACAGCCTCACCTTGTACGTCGGTTGCCAACTGCAATGAAGTAGCCAATACCTGACCGGCGATATACTCGTTGCAATGCAGCACGGCGTTGTGGATCTCTTGGCGATCTTCGATGCTCACCTTAATGCGGTCGGTGATCTCCAAACCGGAAGACTTACGCAGGTTCTGGATACGGTTAATGAGCTCACGGGCAAGTCCTTCCTCGATCAGTTCGTCCGTCAATTCGATATCGAGCGCGATCGTGAGAATACCGTTGTTGGCCACAAGCCATCCCGGCATGTCCTCGGTGATGATCTCCACATCTTCGGGCACAAGCGTGTAGTCGAGTAGGGTGAACTGTCCGTCAGTTTCCATCTTGGCGATATCGTCTTGACTCATCGCGGTGATAGCCGCAGCCAGCTCTTTCATCTTACCACCCACTTTCTTACCGAGCACTTTGAACTGCGGTTTGATCTTCTTCACCAGTTTGATCTCACTCTGCTCGGCCGGCACGATGACCAGTTCCTTGACGTTCACCTCGCTCTTGATGAGGTCGGCTACGTGCTGCAACGCATCGGTTGTCTCCTGGTCGGGGGTCGGAATGACGGCCTTCTGCAGCGGTTGACGCACGTTCTTCTCTGCACGCTTACGCAGGCTGAGGATCGTACTTGTTGCCTGTTGAGCCAAATACATCTGACGCTCCAGGTTGAGGTCAATGAGACTTTCGTCTGCCTTGGGCCAATTGCTCAAGTGCACGGTCTCTCCCACTAAGTCGCGATAGAGACGGTCGGCATAGAACGGAGCGTTCGGAGCCATGAGTTGGGCAACCGTCTTGAGACAGGTATAGAGCGTCTCGTACGCTGCCTGTTTGTCGGCATTCATCTCACCGCCCCAGAAACGTTTACGGTTCAGACGCACGTACCAGTTACTGAGGTCATCCTGCACGAAGTCCGAGATCGCACGACCGGCTTTGGTCGGCTCGTAGGCCTCGTAGGCTTCCGTCACCTCTTTGACGAGCGAGTTGAGCTTCGAGAGAATCCAACGGTCGATCTCTGAATACTGACCACTGAATGCTGACGGCTCCCAACCATCCACGTTGGCATAGAGTGCGAAGAACCCGTAGGTGTTATAGAGGGTGCCGAAGAACTTACGGCGTACCTCGTCCACGCCTTCGGGGTCGAATTTCAGGTTCTCCCACGGGCTGGAGTTAGTCAGCATGTACCAGCGTACGGCATCGGCACCGTAGGTGTCGAGCGCGCCGAACGGATCAACGGCATTACCCAGACGCTTGGACATCTTGTTACCGTTCTTATCGAGCACGAGGCCGTTGGAGATGACGTTCTTGTACGCCACCGTGCCTTCGATCATCGTATGTATCGCGTGGAGTGTAAAGAACCAACCGCGGGTCTGGTCTACTCCTTCGGAGATGAAATCGGCAGTGCGCGGCGCATCGGCGTGCTCGAAGGGGTAGTGGTTTTGTGCGTACGGCATGGCTCCTGAATCGAACCATACGTCGATTAGGTCCAACTCACGTTTCATCGGCTTGCCGCTCGGCGAGACGAGAACGATGTTATCCACATACGGACGGTGCAGGTCGATCACCGACGGGTCGTAGTTGGCTTTGGAGTAGTCGCCTACCACATGCTTCGGCCAGGGGTTCGCCTTCATGAAACCGGCCTTGACGGATTTATCGATCTCGGCGAACAACTCTGCGATCGAACCGATGCAGATCTCTTCCTGTCCGTCTTCGGTGCGCCAGATCGGCAGCGGAGTACCCCAATAACGGCTGCGGCTGAGGTTCCAATCGTTGAGGTTGTTGAGCCATTGGCCGAAACGACCGGTTCCCGTCGATTCGGGTTGCCAGTTAATGGTCTTATTGAGCGCGATCATGTCCTCGCGTGCTTTGGTCGATTGGATGAACCAGCTGTCGAGCGGGTAGTAGAGCACGGGTTTGTCGGTACGCCAGCAGTGCGGATAGGAGTGTACATGCTTCTCGGTCTTGAGCAGACGACCGTCACTTTTCATCTCCAGGCAGAGATGCAGATCGAGTGATTCGGCTTTGGCTGCTGCCACCTCGTCGTACTTACCGTCTACGGTGAACTGCGGGTCATAGGCGTTCTTCACCCACCGGCCGGCATACTTACCGTATAGTTCGGTGTTGACGTTCGCAGCTACCCATTCGGGATCCAGGTCGTCGATGTTCCAGTACTTACCGGTGAAATCAACCATCGGGCGCGGGCCGTAGTTCTTGGTCTGCATGTACAGACCCGGTACACCGGCTGCGTCTCCCACTTTCTTATCGTCCGCACCGAAAGTCGGGGCGATATGCACAATACCTGTTCCATCTTCGGTCGTCACGTAGTCACCCGGGATGACACGGTATGCACCCGGTCCCGGGTTCACCCACGGGAAGAGGGGTTCGTACTCGAGTCCCACGAGGTCCGCCCCCTTATACCGTGCCACGATCTCTGGTTCTTCCTCGCCGCAGAGTTCTTTCTTATAAGCGTCCAACCGTGCCTCTGCAAGAATAATCCTTTCGCCTTTCGTCCATTCACCATTCGCCTTTATCTCCACGTAGTCGATCTTCGGTCCTACGCACAGCGCGGTGTTCGAAGGCAAGGTCCACGGAGTCGTCGTCCATGCGATGATGTAGCGACCGTCCTTGAGGTGGAACTTAGCGGTGCAGGTCAGATCCTTCACATCGCGGTAACAACCCGGTTGGTTGAGCTCGTGCGAACTCAGACCCGTGCCGGCAGCCGGCGAGTAGGGTTGAATGGTGTAACCCTTGTAGAGGTAACCTTTCTTATAGAGCTCTTTGAGCAGGTACCACAGGGTCTCGATATACTTGTTGTCGTACGTGATATACGGGTCATCGAGGTCCACCCAATAGCCCATCTGCTTGGTGAGGTTGGTCCACTCGCGCGTGTACTTCATCACCTCACGGCGGCAAGCTGCGTTGTACTCATCGACGCTGATCTTCTTACCGATATCCTCTTTGGTGATGCCGAGCATCTTCTCTACACCCAACTCAACCGGCAGACCGTGTGTGTCCCAACCGGCTTTACGGCGCACCTGATAGCCCTGCATCGTCTTGAAACGGCAGAACGTGTCCTTGATCGTACGTGCCATCACATGGTGAATACCCGGCATACCGTTCGCCGAAGGAGGACCTTCGAAGAACAGGAACTGCGGATGTCCCTCACGGGTGCTGATACTCTTCTCAAACAGGTTTTCTTCTTCCCATTTTGCCAGCACCTCTTTGCTCAGCGCCGGCAAGTTTAATCCTTTGTATTCGTTAAATTTTTTCATATATCTGAATCAAAAAAGTCCTTTGTACATTGTACATTGTCTCTTTGTACATTTATTCATGTGTGATCTCCGGTGCTACCATCTTAAGGAACGGTTCGGGCAGCGGCAGACGGTTCGGTCCGCAACTCTGTCCGTAGGGGTTCCGTTTGAAATCGCCGTTCTCTTCCTTACGCTCCTGTCCGTCGAGGAACTTGGTCATCAGGTAAATACCCAGGTTTTGCCAATCGGCCACCAGGTTCTCTGCCTGCGAGCAGGAGAAAGCGGTGAGGAAAGCACGTGCTTCTTCATCGTTCAAGTCAGCTACCTGTGCATCAATGCCCGCTGTCTGCGCGTTGAACTTATCGTCCCATGCCTGCTGCCGTTCGCGGATATGCGGGTACATACGGCTGTACTTGGTGTAGGCCCAGTTGGCTACGATGTTAAACGTCCACCATGCGCTGGTCGGGGAGAAAGTGTAACTGTCACCGTTCCCTTCCGCAAAGCACTCGGGGATGCGGTTGATACAACTGTACATCGGCGCGTAGCACGAGCAGGCGGCATCATCGACACCGAACCAGAAGATACCATAACGGTTGAAACTGCGCATTTGTGACACGAACGACCAAGCGGTCTGTTGGGTCGCTGTCGGACGCTCGTACCAGTATTGGAGCGTGTCCGTACCGTTCACGGCGCACTTGAAGCCCAGACCACCGTAGCGCAACTTACTGTTCCACGGACCGGCATCGGTGCCTTGGGTGATGTCCAGCGGCGTACCTTTGTACTCGTCGCGCATGCACTCTTTGAGATCCTGCGCACTCACTTTGCGGTTCGGAACGATCCACAGCGGCATATGCTCGCCTTCGTTCTGACCGGCTGTCTCCCGGAAGGTCTTACCGCTGGCATAATCGAAGTAGCGGTCCATGTCATCGCTGAAATGGCGGAAGAACGACCATACACGTGCTTCGCATACATAGAGTCCGCTGAAGTCGAAGGGGTTGTACGCTGCTTGGAATGAAAAATCCTTGTCAGCACCGCTGAAGAACCCTTTCTCGCGGGCGAAGGAGATGAGCTCTTTGTCCCACATCCAGTCCCCGTGACATACGCAGTTCAGTTTCTTCTGCAGCCGTTTCTGCTCCGCTGTCAGTTTGGCTTTGCCTTGGGGCAGGGTTGTTATACGTGCCTGGTTGGCATGACCGGCAATCGCATTGTCCGGAATGCGGACAGCGACCCAGTTAGCCCCTTTGCGACCGGGACCTTTTCCAATCAGGTCCATGATCCATACCTCGTTCGGGTCACCGATGGAGAACGATTCGCCTTCGGAAGCGTAGCCGTACTCGTTGACGAGTGTGATCATCCACTCGATGGCTTCGCGAGCCGTCTTACTGCGCTCCAGCGCGATGTAGATGAGACTGCCGTAGTCGACACCCACCGTGTCCCAGAGGACCTCACGACCACCCCAGGTTGTCTCACCGACGGTCACCTGGTGCTCGTTCGTGTTACCTACGACCGAATAGGTGTGTGCTACCTGCGGGATCTGCCCCTGTTCACGACCGGTGTCCCAGTCTTTGACGGTGCGCATCGCTCCTTCGGGATAGTCCGCTGCGGGAGCAAAATGCAGAAAACCGTACATGCCGTACGAGTCTGCTGCGTAAGATATCATTGTACTACCGTCCGCCGACGCCTCTTTGCCGACAAGGAAGTTGGTACAGGCCTGTACAGGCGAAAGGTTATAGGCGAGAGGCGAGAGGAGCAGCAGGGCTGCTAAGATATATTTTTTCATAATAGTCTTGGGTTTTGAAGTTCGTTGATTCGTTTGTCTCGTTTTCTCAATGCGATGTCGTAGGCCTGGCGGTAGTACTTGAAGAAATGCTTCCAATCGGCTTTCTTGGCGACCGCTTCGGCTTCCTTACGTGCCCGCGCTTTGTCTTCTTTCGACAGACGGTCAAAGCGCAGCAGGTCCTCGGCGATGTGGTCTGCCACCTCGTCGAAGTTAGAGTCATTACGCTCAATGACGATCACACCGTACTGATCTTTCTGTTGGGCTGCCCATACACCGAAACCGGTCAACGAGGTCGTGATGGTCGGTACATGGAACGCACAGGACTCCAGCGGTGTGTATCCCCAGGGTTCGTAGTAGGACGGGAACACGCTCACGTCCATTCCGATAAGCAGGTCGTAATAGGTCTTGCCGAACAGCGGGTCATGACCGTCCAGGTAATAGGGAACGAACACGGCGCTCACCCGGCCTTTGCGGGACGGGGCGCGGTCGAGGTAAGGGATCATGACGAACGCAATCACTTCGCGCTCCAGTTGCTGGCTGTGGTAGATCTTCTGTGCCAACTTATCCAGCGCGGCAGCGAACACGTCGATACCTTTGTTCTTCCACTCCTGCCGACCGGAGATACACACGAACAGGGCATTCTCGGGTACCACACCGCCGAGTTGTTCGCCGGCCACCTTACGCAGTGCTTCGCGTGCTTCGGCACGTTTGAGATCGAAGTTCTTACCTTTGGGCACGTAGGTCGGTTCGAATCCGTTCGGGGTGACGATATCAACAGGTTTGTCGAGCAGCTGCTTGCACTCACGGGCAGTGATGTCACTCACGGTCGTGAAGCAGTCGGCATGATGCGCAGCCTGTTTCTCCACGGAGTGCTTGCTGACCATGTTCAGTTCGTACGCCATCTGGTCCCCGTTGTACCCTTCGAAATAGTCGTACAGCGGTTTGCCGTTGCCGGCTATCGAACGACCGATACCGGTGGCATGGGTGGTGAACAGGGTCGCGATCTGCGGACAGTGGTCTTGCAGGTAGAAGAGCGAGAACGCCGTCTGCCATTCGTTGGCATGCATGCAGAACTGCGGAGCACGGGAATTTTTAATTTTTAATTTTTCATTTTTCATTATCCAGTGGTACAGGCTCTCCATCACCATGCCGGCGGCATAGCCGAACAGGCAGGACTCGTCGTAGTCGCCGTAGGCGGCATGACTCTGCACTTGGAACTTATCCCATGCCCAGGCGTAGATCTCGTCCTTGTGCGCCCACAGCGCATCGAACTTAAGCAGGATAGCAATCGGTTCACCCGGCACCATCCAACGACCGATTCGGACAGGGATGTCTTCTTTCAACTTTCCACTTTCCACTTTCCACTTTTTGAGAAGATCGCGATCTTCTCGAAAATAGATATCACTATGGTCTCCGAAGTCGGGACCGAAGAAGAACACTTTGTCGGGGTGTTCGGCTTGCATGGAAGCGGCACGGGTGCTCAGTACGGCATAGATACCGCCTACGCGGTTGCACACTTCCCATGAGGTTTCAAATATATAATCCGGTGTATTCATTTTCATTTGGGATCATTATCCAACGCCAACTTGGTAGCGCCGGTCATAGCATTGACACGGGTGGGGGTAGAAACGAACTTGTTGTTGTCCGAACCGATGAACGGCATGTACCATATACCCTCGTCGTTTGCCCAGTAGATACGGTTGTCAAAATAGGTGTCGAGCACCATGGCCCAACACGGGCGCTCGTCGATGAGCACGATGTTCGCACCGTCGATGTTGGCTACCCACAGACCGTCCGCACGGAAGTATATCTTGCGGTTCGCGATATGGAAGCCCTCGATGGTGGGGAACAGTTCTTGCAGTTCAGACAGGTAAAAATCATATCCGTTGTAGGTCTGCATGGTGTCCTGTTCGGCATCGAGCAAGTCCTTGGCAGTGTCGTCCAACTGCGCCTCCTCGGCCCGTTCGCCGAAGATACGCTGACGGTAATAGCCCATCGGGGAACGGATCAGCAGCGAGTTCGTCTCGCGGTCCAGGATCGGGAATGTCTTGGTGATGACCGTTGTCTCGTTGTTCATCGTCAGGCGCAACGTCACTTCCGCTTCGCCCTCTTCGGTGAAGTAGCCCGTGATCGAACTGCCGGTTGTGGTGCTTACGACCGAATCCGGGAACTCCCATTCGTACGTGATGGCGTAGTTGTACGGGTTATAGACGTTGGCTACGAAGGTGTAGTCCTTGTAGATGTAGAACACGCTGTCGATGCAGGTGAAGGTCGGGATGGTGTCGTACACCGTGATGTCTGCGGTCTTGGTAAGCGATTTTTTCTTGTCTACCTTGAGGGTCACGATGTAGTTACCCGGTTTCTTATAGACATGGGAAGGGTTCTTCAGCGTGGACGTCACGCCGTCGCCGAAGGTCCACTCCCATTCCTCACCGGCGGAACTCAGGTTAGAGAACGCGACCGATTGTCCGGCACGCGGTTCGGTGGGGCTGTACGTGAAGTTCACATCGACCTTCTTACAAGCGATCGCTGCGAAGCAGAGTGTCAATAATAGAATTGTTTTTTTCATAATCATCTTTGGCATTGAGCCAATGTATTTCTTTGTCGCGTCGGAACCAAGTCAATTGTCGTTTGGCGTAATGACGCGTGTTTTGTTGTATGAGTTCAATAGCGCGGTTCAAATCGTACTCGCCGTCGAAGTAGGCGAACAGCTCTTTGTACCCGACTGTCTGCAGGCTGTTGAGGTGCCGTTTGTCATAGACCCGTCGTGCCTCGTCCACCAGTCCGTCGTCGATCATCTGCAGCACGCGGCGGTTGATGCGGTCGTATAACTCTTCCCGCGGCCGGTCGAGCCCGATCTTGAGGATGCGGAATGGCCGTTCTTTCTTTAGCCTCTCGCCATTAGCCTTTAGCCGGAGCAGACTTGAGTATGCGACTCCTGTCGTCAGGCATAACTCGACGCAGTGCATGAGCCGGGCAGGGTTGTTTTGGTCCACCTGTTCCCAATAAACCGGATCGAGGCGTTGTACTTCCTCTTGCAACCACTTTAGCCCTTCGCCATTAGCCTTTAGCCCCTTCGCCCTCACTTCGTTTCGTATCTGTGCCGGCACGGCAGGCAGGTCGTCTAATCCGTTGCAGACGGCATCGGCGTAGAGCATCGATCCTCCGGTCATGACCAGCACGTCGTGGGTTGCAAACAGCTGCTCCATGAGCGCCAATGCATCCCGCTCGTACTGACCCGCGTTATAATCCTCTTCCAATGCGCGCGTGCCTACGAACCAGTGTTGCGCGCGCGTAAGCTCTTCCGGCGTCGGAGCTGCCGTCCCGATAGGGATATCACGGTACACCTGACGGCTGTCGCAGTTGAGTATCGGACTGCCGTACCGTACCGCCACACCCAACGATAGTTCCGTCTTTCCGACCCCCGTCGGTCCTACTATGAGCAATAGTGACTTTGTCATTTCTTTATGGGGTCCCCGAAAATTTTAATTTTTGCGGGTGAAGAAGTGCCTCGGATGGCACTTCGAGTGTTGCTTGCAACACATAGAACCTCGGAGCACACCCGAGTACTTACTACTAAAACGGAGTTTTGGTACATGTACGAGGGTAGTGAGCGACCTAAAACATTGTTCCGTCATCGAAACTCAGGTCTTGGAAACCATCGTAGTCGATGTCACCCAGGTCGTACTCGTCTTTGAACTCGTCGTTGAACTCAAAATCGTCGTCTGCGCCTTTGCTGCCTAAACCGGCCAGGGGATCATCGGACTTGAGTTGCTTCGGTGCTTTGCCTTTGCTCTCCACGCACTCGACACCGTTCATACTGCCTGGTTTGATCTCACGGAGCGAACCGAAGAAATAGCGCTCGAACATCGGGTCGAAGATGTAGATGAGACGTTGACCCTGCTCCTCAATGAGGTCGGACAGACGTGTCTCGTTCATCACCATGTTGTCGTACTCGAAGTTCGAATCCATCTCCACGAGTGTCACTTCCTGTCCTTTCTCCCATTCGTCGTTGCACAGAAAGAACGACGTCATCTGATCGTCGGGATAGCCGACACTCTTCAGAATAGCCTCATGCAGCTCCAGGAACGTAGCGTCTGCGTCGGCTTCAAACACGCGGCGGAAGTTCGGATCCCCTTCCTCACACGAAAAAGTAAATCTGTAAATCATATCTGTTTAAATATCAATTGTCCATTGTCAATATTCCATTCCTATATTATCGACCCACACGGTGTTACCCGGGCAGCCGGTGAAAGGCAGTTGGCAGCCGGAAGAGATCTGTACGATGGCGTGTGTCGGTTGCAGGTCACCCCGCCAACCGATCTCTTCGATGCAGACCATCTTGCCTTTGCTGTTCCGCGCTTTGAACCGGTCGTTGCATAGCACGCTCCACGGCTGGTCAGCCCCCTTGGGCAGTTCGCCGTAGATAACCGGCACCCGGTGGGCATCAACCCAGCCCTTGGTGGACGTGCGGATATACTCGGTCGCCGTGCCCACGCGGTAGGCGTAGATATGTCCTTTCTCTTCCCATCGGTACTGCAGCACCAGCACGATCTGTCCGGCATCGCGGCCTGCTATTTTCTTCACCCTGCGTGACGCTGAGGCTTTGAGGATGGTGCCGTTCTTGATGACCGCTTTGTAGTCGAGTACCAGCGCTTTGGGACGTTTGGTGAACGGCATCCCCATGTTAATGGCCGAGTTGGGGTCGGAGCTGTGTGCCAGCGTGACGGGATCTGCCAGGATACCGGTGTAGATACTGCCGGTGACCAGTGCGTTGAGGCGCATCGTCCCGGCGTGCACGGTGTCCAGACGTGTCTCCATACGGCAGCAGTAGCCGTCACCCCGTTTCTCCGGCACCACGCTCACCGACACTTTGGTGATGCCCATGGCTTGCGCCAAGGCATTTCCCGAACTCCAGGGCGAGTTCTTGCAGCGGGTGTATTGGGTGCCGTACACGGTGTCCGTCGGGGCAATCATATACAGTGCTTTGGTGCTTCCGCCCAAGAATCCCGATTCGGTGATATAGCGTACTGTCCAGGTCTCAAAATTGCCATAAGGCAACAGCTCGATCTGCTGCGCCCCAGCGCTCATTGCTAAGCCCAAAAGGGCTATTATCCAAACACTCTTTTTCATCTTTTCACAAAATAGCGTGCAAAGATAGTGTTTTTTTTTGATATGTGCAAGGTTTTAATAAAAAATTATTAAAATATTCGTTATGGCAGGTTCAGGAAGAGGGTGATGATGGAGGTGTTGATCAGGTCGGCGAACATAGCTCCGATGATGGGTACAATAAGGAAAGGTTTGACCGTGTAGCGGTATTTATAGCACACGGCACTCATGTTAGCCATACGCCCTTCGGGCGAAGCCTCGTCGCTCTCGATACCCGACATCGCCGGGTCGATCTCCACGTCTTGCTGCATTTGCTCCTGCGTCAGTTTTCTGCGGATGATGAACTCGGACAACGGACCGCCTATCATCGAACCGGCGATCAGACCGAAGGTCGCAGCGGCCATACCGCCCTGTTTGAGCACTTTCATATCGCTTTGGTAGCCTACGCTGGTGAAGAAAGCGAGCATGAACACATCGCGGAGCGTGGTATCAAACGACAGTTCTATGTGACACCATCCGTAGTTATGGGTTTTTAGAATCGATATTGCATTCTGATGTTGACGGCATGCCGGTTGAGGGTTGCGGATGCACAAAGTGCATCGAACATATCATGCCATTCGACGCCGATGTTCAGGAAATGCCCTATCTGTTTGTTCACACTCAGACAGCCGTAGACCGGTGTGCCGTACACTTCTCGAACCGGTGATTTTGGGGTGAAATAGATGACCTGCAACCCGATCTTCCAGTTGGCCGGGAGATAGGCCGTCGGGGCACAGCGAACAGAGGCAAAAACCTTGTTTTTAGCGATATAGAGCTTCGTCCCGCCCGTCAGCGTCAGCCACCTTGTTTTCCAGTACGCCGATGCGCCGATCTCGCCGTAGGTGTCTTCGTTTTCCACGATGTAGAGACTTGCTTCCGGTTGAACCGTCAGCCGCTGCCGGCTGTAGGCGTACGAGAGCTTGATCTGGTTGATGTCCCGCTCGTCCAACAGCGCCATCGTCGTCGCCCACACCTCGTTCTGCAGGGTAGTGGGGTCGATGAACAGCGCTACGTAGGCCGGGTTGAAGTACTTGCGGTAATAGCCCAACTGCAGCGTATGGCGGGGGTTGGGAACGAACGCGATCACGGCGTTGGTGTGATTACGGACATCAAAAAACTTCTGCGTCACGGCCGAGTCGGCTATCTGGTAGTTGTAGAACATGACACGGTGTCCCACCGTGAACCGCCATTGAGGCAAGGCGTAGGTGAACTGCAGATAGATGTCGTGGTTGAACACCTGCCAGTTCCGGTCCGTGCCCTTCTGACGGGTCATGAGGTAGTCTCCTTCCACACCCGCCATCATCGTCAGCCCCTTGACGGGCAAGGGGGTGTTCAGTTCGAGCACGAACATGGGCAATTGGTTCGCGTAGAGCGGATCGGTCGCGTACTGATAACCGCCCAAGACGAGCAGTTCCGTGCCTGCGTCGTTGAATGTATGGAAATAGCGCGCGCGACCCATGATCTTCTGCGAGTGCCCGTCGGGCATGACGAAGTATTGTTGGGTGAGATAACTCAGCAGTTTGTTCCGTACGTCGAATCGGTTGGTCATGTGCAGCGTCACATACTCCTTGTGTCCGTTCTGATAGCGGTACGAGGCGTTCGCATAGAGGTCCGTACGCGCACTGCCGTACAGCACATTGACCGTCCCGCTGCCTTCCACGGATTGTCCGAACGCGCCTTGTCCTTCGACGAATCCGCTCACCGTGTCGGGCATGAACATGGTGATATCCAGCACATTACCTGTGCCGATCGTGCCTTTCGCCACACCGGTGTTGGTGCAGACCTGGATCTTGGCAATGTCCTTGGCTTTCATCTGGTTCAGGACCAAACGTATGTCGCCGTTAACGGGCACGTTGTCGATGCGGAGGTTGTAGTCGTTGATCAGATCTTCGTAGCCGCTGATGAGCAGGTCCGGCATCATCTGAAGCATATCCAGCAACGACTCTTCCCCCGTCAGTTCCATGCGCTGGGGATAGATCAGGGTGCGGTCTGCCTTCACCTCGATGATCGGCAAACTGTCGTTCGCGAACAGGGAGGCGGACCACAGCCCGCAGGCCACCAAAAGGATAAGCTGTCGATAGCGTTTCATTTTTTTGCCTGCAAAGGTACAACAAAAAAATCATATACGCAAATTATTTTCTATCAAAATAGAAAAATCGCCCCGAAGAGCGATTTTTCATAATGGGGTCCCCAAATAATTTTAATTTTTGGGGAAAGCGTAGATCAAAACGTAGGCGCTATCGAGCTACGTAGTAGCGAGTCGCGCGAAGTTTTAGATTAAGCTCCCGGATGCTCCGCGTCGTATGCTGCGGCACAGACGGACCAGAGGTAGGACTTCATGGTCTTTTTGCCGTTCGGCTTTCACCGTGCATTTCGCGCTCATTATTGAGTGCGGCGTTTCCTCGCGTATTTGGCCGCAAACCGACGTTGGTTCGCTGCCTCGCTCTCCGTCTTGACACTCTACTTTCATAATTCTTACCTTTCTTTTAGCGGTTAAACCCGCGACCATTTCGCGACCATTACGGACATGTACGTCACGTCTCTGTCCGGCTGCCTTCGTCTGTTAGCCCCGCATCGCATGCGGGTTCTCTTCTTCTTTTGTGCCGGATGCCTTCCGGCGTTTGACAGGTCCCCCCATCGTTCTTTAGTACGTACGTTACCCCCCTTAAAGGGGGCTAACAGTACTAAACGAACAGGGACCTCGTCAAAAAGTAGCATTATTACTTAGTCGGTAGCCGCTTTTGCCTTCGATCTCCATCGGCTGGAGGATCCCCTGTAAGCAGGCTTCTTCTATTTTTCTTTACTGATTCGTTCCGTAATGTTCTATTTTTCTCATCGGTATTACATCGGTATCACATCGGAGGCAATACGGAGGCAATACGGAGGTAATACCTATGCACTAATGTTCTATTTTCCTTTCTTATAATTTGCATTTTGGCGACATTTTTGTCGTCATTAGTAGCGTCAGTTTTTGCGGGATATTATCCCGCTTTTACATAAATAACCTTGTTCCCTGTCGGGTTCGCCATCTGCCATCCGTCGCGCATTCTCCTCCATCTATCTATTTATTTTTCTTTTGCTTCTTTTCTTTTACTTTGTCCATTGTCCCGGCATTGGATGCCGGCTTTCTATGTTTGTTGTGCCGGATGCCATCCGGCTTTCATCGTACATTTTGGTCGCATTTTTTGCGGCCAGTTGGAAATCCGCTGCAAAGGTAGTGAAAAATTCTGAAATATGCAAAAAAATCCTAAAATATTTGTGTAATCCAAAAAAAAGCAGTACTTTTGTGCCCAAATTGCGTATTATGCGCTGACGTGTGCGGTGCGTGCGCGAAATAGTAAGGCAGCAGATACGCGATACTATTGTGTAACCAAAACGTTTTTTTATGGTACGAAGAAATGGCAAAATCGGAGTTTATTATTGAGGTCAACCATGTCTCAAAGCAGTTTGAGGATGGTAAGTTTGCGTTGAATGACGTCAGCCTGCAAGTGAAGAAAGGCGAGTTCGTCACGATTCTTGGCCCGTCGGGCTGCGGTAAAACGACACTGCTGCGATGCATCGCAGGTTTTCAGGTGGCGAGTTCAGGAGAGATATTGCTGAAAGGTGAGGATGTGACGAAGACTCCTCCTTACAAGCGTCCTGTCAATACCGTGTTTCAGAAATATGCATTGTTCCCGCACTTGAATGTATTCAACAACGTGGCATTTGGTCTGAAGTTGAAGAAAGAAGCGCCGGAGACGATCAAGAAGAAAGTGCGTCAAGCGCTGAAGATGGCGAACTTGACGGGATACGAAGAACGCAAAGTGGACACCTTGAGCGGTGGTCAGCAACAGCGCGTAGCGATTGCGCGAGCCATCGTGAATAAACCGGAGGTTTTGTTATTGGACGAGCCGTTGAGCGCATTGGATCTGAAGATGCGTCACGACATGCAGCTCGAGTTGAAGGAGTTGCATGAGAAGCTCGGTATCACGTTCATCTACGTCACGCACGATCAGGAGGAGGCGTTGACCCTGTCCGACCGTGTGGTGGTGATGAGCGAAGGAAAGATTCAACAGATAGGTACCCCAACCGATATTTACAACGAGCCGCAGAACTGTTTTGTGGCGGATTTCATTGGCGAGAGTAACATCTTGTCCGGTACGATGATTCGTGATAAACGGGTGTCGTTCTGCGGACAGGAGTTCGACTGTATCGACACCGGCTTCGGTGAGAACAACCCCGTCGATGTGGTCATTCGTCCGGAGGACATCTACGTATGGGACAAACAGGACGAAGGGCGAAAGGCTAAAGGCGAAGAGGATGTGGATATGGAGGACCGCGTACCGAAGGGTAAGTTCACCAAGTGGTACGGGACGGTGGAGAGTTGTATCTTCAAGGGCGTGCACTACGAGATGCGTGTGCTCACTCCGGACAATTACGAGTTCCTGATTCAGGACTACCACGAGTACCTGCCCGGTACGGAGATCGGTATGCTCGTCAAACCGGAGGATATCCAGATCATGAAGAAAGAGCACTATATCTACAACTATTTCGAAGGCGAAGTGCTCAAGAACGGCAAGGTGCGTTTCCTCGATGCCGAGTGGGAGGTGATGCCGCAACAGATAGAAGGCCTCGAAGCGGGCGAGCACGTGCAAGTGCTGGTGCCGTTCCGCTCGATCGATCTGCAGGACTACGAGGAAGAGGGTGTGCTCTCGGGCGAGGTGCATTTCATCCTGTTCAAGGGTAACCATTTCCACCTCACGATTCGCACGGACGAGGGATATGACCTGTACGTGAACACGAACGATGTGTGGGACGACGGTGACCGCGTAGGTATCGTTATTCCGAAGAAAGAGATACTCATTCGGAAAATGACGAATTGACAATTTACGATTAGACGATTTATTGACGATTTTAAATTATTGACAATTTGAATAAGATTATACAAATAGCATCTTCGCGTCGGACCTGGGCATGGCCGTATATCCTGTTCATGGGTCTGTTCGTGGTGCTGCCGCTCATCTTGGTGGGTGTGTATGCGCTGACGGACATAGACGGCAACTTCACGCTCCGTAACTTCGCGAAGTTCTTCACCCACAGCGAGGCCATTCAGACCTTTCTGTACTCGGTGATGATTGCGGTGTTCAACACCGTGATCTGCCTGCTCATCGGCTATCCGGCTGCGTATATCATGGCGCAGGAGGATTTCAAGACGCCCAAAGTGATGGCGATGCTGTTCATTCTGCCGATGTGGATTAATTTTCTGCTGCGTACGGTGGCTACGGTCGAGCTGTTCAACATGTGCGGTCTGCCGTTAGGCGAAGGTGCGCTGCTGTTCGGTTTGTGCTACGACTACCTGCCGTTCATGATCTACCCGATCTACAACACGCTGCAGAAAATGGATAACTCGCTTGTCGAGGCTGCGCAGGACCTGGGTGCGAACCGCTGGCAGAGTTTCTGGAAAGTGATCGTACCGCTCAGTATGCCCGGTGTGTACAGCGGAATCGTGATGGTGTTCATGCCGACCGTATCGACGTTCGCGATTGCGGAACTGCTGACGCACAATAACATCAAGTTGTTCGGTAGCCTGATTCAGGACTATATCACGACGACCGACCTGCTCAACTACGGCGCTGTGCTGTCGCTCGTGCTGCTGATCATTATCGCATTGACTTCGTTCTTCGGTGATCACGACGACACCGGCGGAGAGAAGGGAGGGCTGGTATGATGGTAAAGGCTAATGGTTATAGGCTAAAGGCTAAAGGTTATAGGCTAATGGTGGTGATGGTGTTGTTACTTTCGCCGTTCGCCCTTCGCCTTTCGCCTTTATTTGCGCAGTCGAACCTGAACTACACCGTTCGGGTGGGGGCGCAGGGAGAGGTGCAGGTGCTGCAGGATTTCCCGGAGAGCTACGCGGCGGAGAAAGTCAATATTAGTATTCAGCCTTCAGCCTTCAGTATTCAGCAGATCGATAGTTTGGACTTCGTGTTTGCGAAGGAGGAGTTGGAATTGGGTGATCGGTTCGTGAGTGTGTACAGTTACACAGACGAGTCGGAGACGACCTGGACGGTGTGGCGCAGTACGAAAGAGCCGAAGAACACCAAGCTCCGTGTGCAGACGCGCAACGGGCGTAATGCGTTCGAGCACTACCTGCACGAGACGCTGGACGAGCACCGCAGTCACGGATGGATATGGTGGGTGTTTGCCGGTGTGGCATTGGCCTTGGCGCTGGTAGCGGTGTGCATGCAGATCATCCAACGGCGCAAAGAGAAGAGCCTGTCCAGCGTGGAGCAGGAGACGCTGCGCCGTCAACGGATGGGTATGCGCCGACACTATATCTCGCAGGCGTACTTGTGGGTGCTGCTGCTGGTGCTGTACGCCCCGATCGCGCTGATCGCGGTGTTCTCGTTCACCAACAGTAAGATCCTCGGTAACTGGACCGGTTTCTCGCTGGACCTGTATGCGAACCTGTTCACCGGCAAGGCGGACGCGGGTCTGAACAGCGCCATCTGGTACACGGTGATCATTGCGCTGGTTGCTGCGGTGTGCTCAACGGTCTTGGGCACTTTGGCCGCGATCGGTATCTATAACATGCGTGCCCGCAGTCGTAAGATGGTGAGCCTGCTGAACTCGGTGCCGATGATCAACCCCGACATCATCACCGGTATATCGCTGTTCCTGCTGTTTGTGGCGCTGGGCATGAGTCAGGGTTTGGCGACGGTGTGCATTGCCCATATCGTGTTCTGTACGCCGTACGTGGTACTGAGCGTGCTGCCGCGTCTGAGCCGCATGAACCCCAACACGTACGAAGCGGCACTGGACCTTGGGGCGACCCCGGCGCAGGCGCTGCGTATGGTGATGCTGCCCGAGCTGTGGCCGGGTATGCTGTCGGGCTTCATCTTGGCCCTGACGCTCTCGGTTGATGACTTCGGCGTGACGTTCTTCACCAAAGGAAGCGGCGGTCTGGAAACGCTCAGTACGTTCATCTACTCCGATGCCCGCAAAGGCGGTCTGACCCCGGAGTTGCGACCGCTGTTCACGATCATATTACTCGTGATGCTGACTGTTTTGATCTATATCAATTTTCGAAATAAAAAACAAGAAGAAGAATGAAAAAAGTATTAGTTTTTGTGTTGGCTGTAGCAGCCATCGTATTGAGTTCGTGCGGTAATACGGACCGTGCACATCAACTCAAAGTGCTCAACTGGGCGGATTACATTGACGAAGATGTGAAAGCCGGTTTTGAGCAGTGGTATTTTGAGCAGACCGGCGAAAAAGTAGAGCTGGTGTACGAGATGTTCGACATCAACGAGACCGCGCTCACCAAGATCGAGGTAGGTCACGAGGACTACGACGTGTTCTGTCCGTCGGAGTACATCATCGAGCGTATGCTCAAAAAAGACCTGCTGATTCCGATTCAGAAAGAGTTGATTCCGGACAGTATCTATTACTTCGACAACATCTCTCCGTTCGTAACTGCCAAGTTCCAACAGATGGCACCGAGCGAGGAGGTCAAAGTGAGCGATTACACGGTGGGTTACATGTGGGGCACGACCGGTTTCATCTACAACCCGCAGTTCGTAGAGCGTGAGGAGTTGACCAGCTGGGCGGCAGTGCTGAATCCTAAGTTCGAGAACCGTATTCTGATGAAAGACGCCTTCCGCGATGTGTATTCGGTGTTGGTGCTGTACGCGTATGCCGATCAGATCGAGGCCGGTGAGGTAAACCGTGACGAGTTGGTTCGTGACATCACCCCGGAGCGTGTAGAGGCGGTTAAGCAGGTGTTGCTGCAGGCTAAGAAACAGATCAGCGGTTGGGAAGTGGACTTTGGTAAGGAAGAGATGACCAAGGGTAAGACCTGGCTCAACCTCAGTTGGTCGGGTGACGCACAGTTCGCGATCGAAGAGGCGGCTGAGATGGGCGTAGCGCTCGATTATATCGTGCCGCAGGAAGGTTCGAACGTATGGTTCGACGGTTGGGTGATCCCGAAGTACGCGAAGAACGTGAAGGCAGCTACTTATTTCATTGACTATATGTGCAAGGCTGAGAACGCGCTGGCTAACATGACCGAGATCGGCTATGTATCCTGTGCAGGCGGTGAGAACGCTGCTCCGATCATTCTGGCTGACCAGAACGATGAGGAGGAATGGCCCGAGACCGTAGATGCCAGCTATTTCTTCGGTGAGGAGCCGATCGAGGTGGACGGTGAGGCATTGGATCCGCACGCGCTGCACCTCAACCCGGTTTACTATGCCGACAAGAGTATCATCGACCGCTGCGCGCTCATGCACGATGCAGGTGACGCACAAGAGATGCTGCTCGAGATGTGGAATGAGATTAAGTTAGCACGATGAGAAGAATCCAACTAGGCATCCTAGGACTCCTAGGTTTTCTAGGCCTCCTAGTTTCTCCAGCCCAAGCTCAAACGAGCGAGATGGAGCAGCGCTATAATGCGTTGGCGGAGCGTTTTGAGGTGCGCGACAAGGCGCTGATGCGCGACTTGAAAACGTACCTCCAGGCGTACCCGTACACCACGTTCGTGGACGAGGTGAACTTCATGCAGGCGGTGCTCTATGCCGAGAAATCGGTGTATAAGCAGAGCCTCAAGATCTTCGAGACCGTGGACCGCAAAGCCCTCACCCGTCCGCACCAACTGGACTACTCGTTCTACCGCGGATACAGTTTCATGATGCTGGAGGACTACCGCAGTGCGCATGTCTATTTCCACGTGCTGAGTAAGACGGAGAACCGCTACACGGTGCGTTCCAAGTACTACTATGCGTACTGTATGTACAAACAGGGCGAGTACGACAAGGCGCTGCCGTACTTCAACCAGTTGGAGAACGACCCGACCTACGCCAAGACCGTACCGTATTTCCTGACGCAGATCTACTACGCCAAGGGCGAGTACGATGAGGCGGAGAACCGTGCGTTGGCGTTGCTGCAGGCGAGTCCGGAGAACGAGAACAACCCCGAGTTACACCGTATCTTAGGTGAGATATACTACTTCAAGGGCGATAACCGTCAGGCGGTCGATCACCTGTCGCAGTACGAACGTGCCGCGACGGCGAACAAAGAGGAGTTGGTGCGCAACGACATGTACATGCTCGGTGCGGCTAACTACCGTCTGGGTCAGTACAACGAGGCGGTGCAGTACCTCAAGAAAGTGAAGCAGCAGAGCGATACGCTGTCCGAGGCTTCCTGTCTGATCTTAGGTCACTCGTATGTGGCGCTCAAGCAACCCGAACAGGCGATGCTGTCGTACCAAGCGGCAGCCGGGTACAAGTTGACTCCGGCTGTGACGGAAGAGGCGTCGTACAACTACACGCTCTGTACCTACCAGTCGTCCAGCGCGCTGGGTGAGTCGGTGCGGGCGTTCAATGAGTTTTTGACGACCTTCCCCAATTCGAAATACGAGAACAAGGTCTATCAGCTGCTGTCCGATGCGCTGATGCGCTCCAAGAACTACGCTGCGGCTATCTCGACGCTGGATTCGATTCCTAACCCGACGCCTAAGATGCTGCAGACCAAGCAGTACCTGCGCTATCAGTTAGGTGCCGATTGTTTCCTGCAAGGTAAGATGCAGCAGGCGATCGACTGGACGACCGAGGTGATCAACCACGCGTCTGAGTCGGACCAATACACGACCGAGGCGTATTACCTGCGTGCCGAAGCGGAGTACCGCTTGCGTAATTATGTGGCGTGTGAGGCGGACGTGAACCGTTTCCTGGCGCGTGCGGATGCCAAGCAGTCGGATAACTACACGATCGCCAAGTACCTGAAGGGTTACACCGCGTTCTCGCAAGGTAAGTACAACGAGGCGCGTACGGCGTTCTCGTCGTATATCGATGCTGCGCTGGCGACCGAACCGACCTATGCCGATGCGCTCAACCGCATCGGTGATTGTTACTTCAACGCGCGCGATTTCAGCCATGCTATCTCGTACTACACCCAGGTGAGCAACATCAACGCGACCGGAGCGGACTATGCGCTGTTCCAGAAAGGGTATGCGCTCGGGCTGCTGCATAAGTACGACGATAAGATCAGCGTGCTCAAGGACCTGATCCGTCGCTACCCGCGTTCGGACTACGCGGACGACGGCACGTACGAGATTGCCCGTGCGCAATTGCAGAAAGATGATGAGCGCGGTGCTATCGTAACCTATGAGCAGTTGCTGAGTGTGTATCCGCATTCACCGCTGGCGCGTAAGGCTTCGCTGGAGCGTGCGATGCTGTACCGTAACCTCGGTCAGAACGATGAGTCGTTGGCGGCTTACCGTCAGACGATCGAGAAGTACCCGGCTACCGATGAGGCTTATGCGGCATTGGATGCCGTGCAGGCGCTCTATGTGGAGTTGGGCCGTGTGGACGAGTATCTGGAGTACGCCAAGACGCTGGCGCGCATGAACATGAACGTATCGACGCAGGAGGATAGTCTGATCTATGCCTCGGCGGAGATCCAGTATATGCAGGCTGCGTATCAGAAAGCGGCGGTGTCGCTCAATAACTACATCACCCAGTTCTGTGCCGGCGGTCGTTATTGCACGACGGCGCGGTACTATCTGGCGGATTCGTATTACCGGTTGGGTAAGACCTCTGATGCGCTGGCGCACTACAAAGTGCTGTCGGAGATGAACGCGAACCCCTATCAGGAGGAGGCAACGATCCGTGTGGCGGAGATCAGCTTCGACAAAGGGGACTACGCCGGTGCGTTGGATGCTTTCTACCGCATGAACAGCCTGGCCTCGAGTCGTGAGAACGCGACGGTAGCCCGTTTGGGAATACTGCGTTGTTCGCAGGCCCTCGGTCGTCATCAGGCTGCGATCGATATCGCCGAGCAGATCCTGTCGGACCTGCCCGTGAGCGATGAGACCAAGGCGGAAGCGCTGTACGGTCGTGCGAAAGCGAACGTAGCGCTGGGTCAATGGCTCAAGGCACAACCCGACCTCGCCGCACTCGCGACCGACGTGCGTACGGCACAGGGTGCGGAAGCCAAGTACCTGCTGGCGCAGAGTTATTATGAACTGAACCTGTTGGATGAGTCCGAAGCGGAGGTGATGGCGTTCACCCAGATGAACACGCAGCAGCAGTACTGGCTGGCACGTGCGCTGATTCTGCTCAGTGACATCAACCGCGAGCGCGGTGAACTGTTCCAGGCACGGCAGTACCTGCTCGTGCTGCAGCAGAACTACACGATCACCGGCGATGATATCCCGTCGCTCATCACGGCGCGCATCGCCCGACTCGACCAACTCGAACAACCTGTAGTAAGAGAGGAGGTAGAAGATGAAGAGAATTAAACTAACGGTGAACGGTTATCGGTTATCGGTTATCGGAACGGCGCTGCTTGTCAGCGCAATGACTTTCGCCCAGAATGATAGTGTCCTGAACCGCACGGTGACCGTGGAGCGGGATTTTCAACCGGTGATTCAGGCGGCAGGTAAGGTGTCCACCAAACCGGCCGTAGTAGAGACGACGATCGAGCCCGTACCGGTCGAGTACTCCGATTATACGGCGAGTGTGGAGACCGAACCGAGCATGCACCCGCTGGCTTCGCAGCAGACGCGTTTTGCGCCGGGCGAGCGTTTTAACGGATATGTGCGCGCCGGAATCGGTCACCCGAACACGTTGTTTGATTTCGGGTACCACCTCAATGATGGTAAGAACTCGATCATGGACGTGTACGCGCATCACCACGCCGAATGGGGAATGGCGGCGCTGAGTAAGACCAAGGTGGGAATGAACTTCACCCACACTTTCTCGACCTCGGACCTCTATTTCGGAGTGAACGGCGGAAATATATTCTACCATAAGTACGGCCATTTCTACGACTACAGCCAGGCTTTCGGCATGTGGGCAAAGAACGAGGAAGCGTATAGTCTCAAACCGGCGGCACTGAGCGCCCAGGACAAGACGAGTCTATGGACGGCAGAGGTGTACCTGGGTATCAAAGCGAACGCGAAACAGGATTTTCAGTATAAGTTCCAGACCGGTTATGCGCTCTTTGCCAAAGCCGGTGCGGTGGCCGAGCACCAGGTGCGTACCTACGGTTCGTTCAACTGGCACACCGAGGAGCACCACGTAGGTGCGAACATCTACGTGCAGAACAATTTCCTGCAACTCAAGAACGCCGTTGCTGCGGCTATTCCGGATTCGCTGTACGGCAGTCGTCATAATTTCCGTATCGAGCCTTATTATGAATATGAAGGAGCGCGCGTGCGCCTGCATGTGGGCGTGAACCTGGATATGAACCTCGGTCGCGGACACAAGATCATTGCGAGCGGAGATAACTTCAATTTTGCTCCCTCGCCGCATATCAACCTCGAGGCGCAGGTGGCTAACAAATGGCTCACGATCTACGCCGACGTGCTGGGTTCGTACGGTCTGGGTTCGCTGCAGAGTTACATGGAGGAAAACCGCTACAGCCTCATTCATGCCGGTATCGTACACCCCTGTACGTCCTACACGCCGGTGGATGCGGAAGTGGGATTCCATATCAAACCGCACCGCGACCTGATGCTGGAGCTGCACGGCGGTTATGCGTACATGATGTACGAGGACTACTGGATTGCTGCGGCAGCTACGACTGCTTTCACTCCGTTGACGGGTGTAAACCGTCTGCCGGGTGATTTCATCCACGAGCATGCGCATTATCAGCGCGGTAAGGTGGGTGGTCAGATCAATTACCACTTCCGGGATGTGGTACGCGTCAATTTCCACGGCGACTACTATATCTGGTCGGGTGACACGACGGTGTATGACCGTCCGAACTGGGAGATGGGTCTGCGTGTGGACGGCCGCATCGATGAGCATTGGTCGCTGTACTCGGATAACTACTTCGCCGGTAAGCGCATTGCGTTGGCTACCGACGGCGAGCATACCTTGGCGCCGACCGTTGATCTGAACCTCGGTGTGCAGTACGATATGTGGGTAGGTAAAGGTGAAAGGTTAAAGGTGAGCGGTGATGGGGGACAAGTCCTCCGGCCGGAGCCTAAACCGAACCTGACGCTGTTCTTCCAGCTCAATAACTGGTTGCACCGCAAGAACGAGATTCTGTACGGTTACCGCAGTCAGGGCATCAATTTCCTGCTCGGCGCGACGTACCGGTTCTAAAGAAGAGTCAGACTGCGCAGTTAGAACCAACCGCGCCTAAGAAAAATATCCGCTTCATACGAGGCGGATATTTTTGTTTCGGAGCACTTTATAAGCACCGAAGGCGAGTGCGAACAGCAGGAGCGGAATGAGTGCATCTCCTATTGGCGCATGCTCCACCAACTGATTGTTCGGATCCAGCGGTCCGGGAGGATTCGGCGGGCCCGGGGCATGGTTCGGACCGGAGGCCAATTTCGCCATCTGCGGAGCATTTGCTGCTTGCGGATCGGCCATCTGACGCGAGGATGCTACGGCCAGGAAATTGGTCTGCGGCATGGTCACACTCGAGGTGCTGTATTGGATACCGCGATTCGATGCATTGCCGTGCGAGGTGGTATAGACTCCGTTGGTGTTGCCGTTTCCTCCGCCTACCGAGTGGACCTGCGCATTGCTCGTGAGGAACAGTCCTCCGGTCGAGTGCATGGAGGCCGACGGCATGTGCGTGGTGCGCAGGCTCGGCGAATAGGTGAAGTGATGGCTGTGCGCCCGGAGCGGTGTATAGACCTTGATCGGGTTCGAGTTAGGCGAATAGATCGCCGGCACGGAGGTCGCTACCGTGCCCGGGTTAATGTGTACCTCGGGTTTGTAGGAGATGACGTACATCACACCTACGAGCCACACCGCACAGGTGACGACGGCTAAGGCAATGACCCATTTGACGCGTGTGCTTCTCATGGCATCACCTCCTTTCCGTCAGCGATCCTTCCATCGGCACGATAGACCGTGTTGCCGCGGAGGATATACAGTTGGTTATGAATAAGGATCTTTCGTACCCCATTCGCCTTCTCGCCATTCGTCCCTACGCCATTTTCAATATCCGTAGTCGTATTGTTCCGATACGGGTTGTCGGTGATGAGGAAGCGGTTGACGGCCGTCGTGTTGGTGGCGAAGAACGAGTAGGTGTTGTCGGTTGCTATCGGAGTGACTTGGTTGGTCTCCAGGTCAAGCAGGTAGATCGTCTCGCCGTCGTAGTTGAAGTGGAACGTGTAGAGCGAGTCGCGGCCGGCACGGAAGCTCAGGTAATGTTCGTTGGCCGTCTCAACCGCTGCAACCGCCATCTCGCCGTCCTCTTTGACCACAGCCATCATTGGTGCGTCGGCGTCACCTTCTATCTTACGGCCGTCCCAACCATCCTCGAACGACTCGGAGAAGTCCGAACGGGCAAGCAGATAAGCCTGATCGGCACCGTACTGTTCACCGCTCACTACGAGCCGCATCACTTCGGGTGAACCGGTACGGCTCGGTGCACGCATTGGTTGGGTCGAGGTCTTGAAGTACTTGGCGTCGTACACCACTTTGTTGTACACCAGGTTGAGTTTCGGATCGCTGCCGGTCGTCTTGACGAAGAAGCCCTGCATGGACGGAATGACGGAGTCGGCTCCTGTCAGATAGGGTGAGGAGTGAATCGGTATCACGGCGTACTGACCGGGTAGGGTAGCTGCGGCACCGGGCGCAACAGCGCTGACCGGTGTGCCGTTAGCTGTCCAGTTGGCATACGTACCGGAGTGGTAGATATAGATCGCTTTCTCGGTGTTGATAAAGTCCGCATCGGCCATCTCCTGAATCTTGATTGGTGCTGTCCAGCTGTTGGCTGCGAACGCGTAGCCGTCCGCATCGCGGTTATCGAGGTTGAGCGTAGTGGTCACCGGCGGGTTGAGTTTGCCGGAGAACGTATAGGTCTTCTTCGCGTTCTGCGTGATGCAGTACCCTTCGAAGGGCAGCAGCACATCTTCGTTCTCGACCCATTCCCACAGGCCGCCTAAGTCGTCCGTGGTGCCTTCTGCCCAGCGACACATCCAGCCTGCGTAATACATCTTGATGGCTGTCTGGTTCGCTTGGAACGGAATACCGATATACTGCCAAACGGGGTTCGCGGTGTTGGCGTTCTCGCCCAGACTGTAGTACTCGACCGTCGCGCGCACGTCCGACTCTTTGTTACCATAGACGAACGCTCCGTTGCCGGTGTTATCGGATTCGATGAGCAGGTCTTCGGCTTTGATGGTGGTCGGCGAAGCGTACCTGGTGTCGTTCACCTTGGCTACCAGACCGGCAACGGTCAGACCGCCGTAGGGTTTGACGATCAGTTTACCGTCCACGGGGTTGTTATGTTCATCCCGTCCTGCGTTCACCTTCACACTGCCGGCATGCGCATCGGGTATGTTAACGTGGCACTCGGCGATGATACGCGTCGGGTGATAGGGGGTCGGAATGATGTTGTAGCCCGGTGCCCAGTTGCCCGGGTTGGACCACAGGTTATCTCCGGCGTGGTTATCGAACACGAGCGAGCAGTCGGCAACCTTGGTCTCGTCGGTCATGAGCAGGTAATTGATCATCTGGTGCATCACCACTTTTCCTGCCGGAGTGAGGTTATCCATCTCGTCGTAGTTGATGCCGTATAGCATCAGTCGGGCGGGGAAGACCACCTGACGTTCGCAGCATACGATGAGGTCGCGGCTGTTGTCGGCATCGCGTACGGTGGCGAGGAAGATGAAGTCCGGTGCCTCGTTGATGACGAAGCCCTGCAGCGCCTTACCGTTGTACGGTGTGTTGAGCACGGTGACGGTGGTGTCGCTCACTCCACCGGGTTTATTGATTACTTCTACTCCTTCCGCGTCGCCGAAGATTGCGTGTCCGGCGCACAGCACTTTCATCACGCCGTTCTCTGGACTCGGATCCTTGGGGTTGGATCCAATATGCCAGTTCGAACCGTTTGAACCGGCTACGTAGGCCTCGAAACTGAGAATCGGTTTCTTATCGATGAGCGTACCGATAGCGTTGGTGTAGCCTTCGCCGGTATTCAGGAAGTCGGTCACTATGAGCAGGTCGTAGTCGTCGTAGTAGGCCGCTAAGGCTGCCGCATCCTTGGTTGCATAGCCGTTGACGCAGTTGACTGTGTAGAACTGACGAAGGTAGGTCAGCAGTTCGGCACTCTTGGTCTCGTCATCGGCTTCGTACGCATTGAACGCGCCGTCTTTGGTTCCGGTGACGATGTACGCAAGACGGGCTTTGCGGTCGGCCGGGTAGATGCGGATTGTCGCATCGACGGTATAAGTATGAGCGGGTGAGCAGTCGTTGCTCATGGTGAACGTGATGGTGTGGGTCTCTACCATCGTGTTATTCACAGCCGGGGTACCTTGGATAAAGATACGCTCGTCGAAATAAGTGAACGTACAACCCGGTATGTCCTTCGATGCGGAAACGAGAAAGTAGTGAATACCGGTGGTATCGAAATCACAGGTGAGGCGCACGAGGGACATATCCACGTCTTGGGCATCCCATATCGTAGTGACCGGCACGATGGTGGTCAGTGTCGGGGCTACATCGCACGGGGTCTTCCAAGACGCATAGAGTGTGCAACTGCTCACATCCTTGTCCCAGTTCTGTGTACCGTAACCCAAACCGTCGTAGTATTGCGTTCCGGCACCGTCAGGTGCGTCGAAATAGCCTTCGAATACATATCCGCTTCGTTGCGGCATGGTCTGGATCGCAGGCATCGGTTGCTCGTATGTTGCTACCACAGTCGTCGTGTAGTTATTGAACGCATCGGGCGCGCTCAGCGTGATAGTAGTGCGTCTTGGACGAATGATCTCGAAATAGGACACGGTCGCATTGCCGCTTCCTTTCCACAGATACAATGTCTTCGCACCTACCAATGCAGCCGGAATCTCTTTCTGTTGGAGATTGCCAACTTCCAGGATCATCGTGCTGGTTCGTGAAGTGGAAGTGGTGACATAGACAGTACTACTACCTACGGTGGACTTGATGACATCGCCTTCCTCCAGTTCGCAATCCATGTCCACTTTAAGGTACGCACCGTTGTTCTCCAGGGAGATAGAGTTGGTGTTGGCTATCTTGACATAGGAAGCGCTGGAGCCTGCTGTGGTCAGCGTTCCTCCAACGAGAGTAGTGAGGTAGTTAGAGGTGTTGAACTCAAAACTTGTATTATTGGCAGTGACCGAACCGTTCGTCAGACCTGTTCCTACTTCGAATTTGTACATTGTACCGTTCTCCGGGCAGTCTTCGAATTGTGCATAGAGGGTCGTGTTACCGGTGAGGCTGTATACATCGCCTACCGGGCTACCTCCGGTCGGAGCGGTGAACCATCCTTTGAAGCGGAATCCGTCTTTGAACGCATGCGGTAAAACGACATTATCATTGAGCGCACCGCGGTGCTCTTCGGTTGCGTTGCCGTTGACTGTTCCTCCGTTTGTGCCCGCATCCAAAGTGACTAAACACGGGCGAATGATTTCGAAATAGGTGATTTTGGTAGTTCGAGAACCCACAACGATAAACAAGTCCGTCTTGCCGTCAAAAGCAGCCGGAGCAACGAGCTGCTGCATCTCCGGTTCGGTGGATGTTTTGATGGCATTAAGTGTCAGTTGACCATCCGAGGTGCTGTACGAAGTGTGGCGCAGATAGTTGTATCTGCTGCTACTGGAAGAGGAACTCTTGAAACGAATCAAGTCTCCTTCTTCTATCGGGCACTGGAGCGTAAGAATCAGGACACCTCTATCACTGGTCGCGTGACTGATACCTCCATCGGAGAAGACCAGGTTGTTCCACGAAGAGTTGTTGGTGATGTAACCATCCAGCGTACCACCAATCAGCGTACTCAGTTGAGTCGGGGTGGTGATGCTTTGCGGATTATGTCCGGAAGAACAGATGTTGCCATTTGCCACACTGCTGTTCACAACAAACTTATATAATGTCTCTCCGCTGTTTGTAGCCGGACAGGTGATCCATTTTGCCCAGTATGCTTTATCGCCGCAGTCAGTGGTGGAGATAGAAGTAACAGGCGAACCTGTCAGACCGGGGTTGTCATACCAACCTCCAAATATCAAACCGCCCTTGGTTACATCTGTCGGTAGGGTAGCGCCTGTGCCGTGTGTATATTCGGTCACATTACCGGAATTGATTGTTCCCTCATTCGGATGCAGCGTCACCGTATAGGTCGCGTGGTCGAACGTCGCTGTGATGGTTGCGTCGGCAGCTAATACATGCACCGTTCCGCTCGCGAAATCAGCGCTGTTCACCTGCAGCGAGGTGCAGCGATAGCCATTGTCCGGCACGGCGGAGATGGTCAGTTCGCACGTATGTGCCAGGCCGTTCAGCACCCGGGCTGCATAATCTTCGGAGGTATGAGCGGTGCCGTCGTGGTGCGTATATTCGACCTTGATCTTACCGTTCGTTGTGGCACCGACACTCGCGTTATGCGTTAGCATGCCGGCAGTGTGTGTATAGCCGTAGAACGCGCAGTTGTCGTTCATCGGATCACCGCCCGTACCGCCGGAGGTGCTGTTGAGGTAGATTGTTCGGTCGCTAGTAATCTCGTCTCCGTGGAAGTTGCTCGATTCGGTGATCGCCCAACTGTCTCCGGTCTTGGTCTTATAAATGGAATATGTATCGTCCACCCAACCTGCGTTATTAGCGATGTGCCAAACCCAGAAGTTATCACTCCATTCGGGTGTTGTCGTCTCTAAATAGCGCGCTGTACCGGGTACCAGCGTCATCAGTTGTGCGGCTGTCCAGTTACGCGTATCGCCATCGTCGTACTTTCCCTTACCGATACGATAGTAGATGCTATTATTGTTCCAACCGCGACCTTGCATATCCGTTGTGTTCTCAATATACACTTTCACACCGCCTCGCTGCGACATTGGCGGGAAAATGGTCGACTCGATGATGGGAGTCAGTGATGAGTTATAGAATGTGATTTGGAATTGGTACGTTCCCTCCTTGGTAGTCTCCAGTTTACACCAATTGCTATTCTCCTTATCCATCGTCCAATTCGAGCAATTATCACTCGTCATCGTACCCGAATTGCCATATGTCTTGAAACCGTCATCTATCACAAACTCATACGTCCATGCCACACCTAAATATACACCACAAATAGCCACCTCAGCTGACTCGGAAGAACGGGTTAACGCTATCTCTTGTCTGTCTCCGGGAGGATCACCTGGGGCAGGAGGTGTCTGAATGACCAGAATAGGAATTTTCACATCAAACGCTCCGCTCCACGTTGCATTCCCATCACCCTCAACGCTCCATGCCTTGCAATAATAACTGCCAACATCCGCACGAGTGCAGTTGGTTTTGGTATAGGTAGCAGAGGTCGCTCCATCTATCTTGTTCGATTCCTCTGTGCCACCCTTATACCATTGGAAATGCGTAGCTCCGGCACTGGTAGCCGTCAGCGAAATCGTCTCTCCCGTAAACCGCAACCACGTACCGGAAATACATACTTTGAAAGGCTTGTTTTCATAGGTATAGGTAGCTTTGTTATCTGTAGTATTTTTTCCTGTTATCTTGCAATAGATACCATCCGCTGCTGTGATGTCATATGTCTGATCCAATTTATTACCCCAATTATTCTCTGTTGTACCACCATTCATACGGCATATCACATACCCCGTATATTTCTTATCCACCTCAGCCTTGTACAGCGTACCTTCACATCCGGCATCAAACGACTCAAAATCATACCATTTATTTCCGCTACCATCCCAGCAATAGATCGCATACCGCTCATCTCCCTTTGACCAATCGCTATACTCATTCGGATTCAGATATACAGTTCTGGTGGTTTCTACAGCGCTTGCTGATGCGGTGATAGATTTGATATTGAAACTAACGCCTGAAGATGGTGTACGATAGCCACTTCCCGATGCACCGGATCCAATTGTTCCGTTATTGTAATTGATACGTTTGTATAACCGGATTGTACGGAATCGTCCGGAGGGAAAGGTTAATGAAATCTTATCTTGCGTGGTAGAGGTGTTAGAGGGCGCTGTAACCGTGAAACAGGTATCAGCTTTTGTTGCACTATATGCTCCTCTCCACATTAGTACAGCAATACTTCCATCCGAAGAACCATTAGCCGCTCCTGTTATAGAAAAAGTATTATCTATAGTATAGCCTTCATCCGCTTGTATCTGGATATAAAGAGCTCCAGGGTCTGTGTCTGCGTTATTTCCAATCGCCACACACTCCTGATTACTAACATTCTTAATTTTTTTATTAGTAGTTGACGTTTCGCTTGAAGAGCATGTTACATGGTTCTTCTTGGTACCTCCGGTTGGATTGGTTGCAATCTCAGCAGAAGAGAAATCCGCACCCCATGCAGTCCCTGCGCAGAGCACAAACAAAACAGTCAGAATAACTGAAAAGATACGATGAGAAATACGTATATTACGTTTCATGGCATATGTGTTTTTCAAAAGTCGTGCAAAGTTACTAATTTATTTTCATATATGCAAATAAAAAATGAAAAGTGCAACCATTTTGTTGCACTTTTCGCTATTTTCGTCAATTTTTCTACTCTCCAAAGCCTCAGAGCGTTTGCGGCTATTTATCTGATGTGAGAACTATAACTTTTTGAATATCTCTTGCTCAAATTGCTTTACCGTCATTATCCTGCAATCGCCGATAGTTTCCATTTCTAACAAATCACTATCTCCTGACACAAGGTATATAGCCTTCGATTGCACGGCTAATTCTAACAAATAATCATCTTTAGGATCTCTACATCGAGCCGGGATATCTCCTAATGGCACATTAACCATATTTTGCATCATCCACTCATGCAACAAATCTACATCTTCCGCCCGAAAATACCTTGCAAATTTAGGACGTTGAGCAACTACGATAATTTCTTGTATTAGTCGCTCAGTAACCACTAATTCTATCTGCGGATAGCTCAATAGCTCTCTCAAATGAAGCAATTGACGTCCGATAAGTGAGCTAATCCAGATATTGGTATCTACGATAACGCGAATTTTATTAGTGGGCATAGTTTTCTTCATACATTTGTTGACGAACGGCCTCACACTCTTTACGAATTTCCTCATCCGTCAAATCACATTTCGAAAAACTTTCTTGCAATTGTGCAAACGATTTTGCACGGTTTTGCGCCTCTACCTCCTCTCTATTAAGTAGAGTCTCTACATTTAAAGGAACGATAATATAGGGCACACTAACACGCTTTGCAAAATCAGTTAAGAATGCCAGTTGCGATTGATCCTGTGGTTGAAAAACTATCGTACTCATAATACCTTCCTTATTTAAAATCCGCTGCAAAGGTACAACAAAAAAATCAATTGTACAAATATTTCGGCAAAAAAAAACGAAATCTGCTTGCATAATTTGTTGTTTTGGCGAAATGGTTGTCAGTTGCAGGATACTGCGACTGTACCTTCGAAGGGTTCCCTCTCAGGGTAGCAGGTCGAAGGTACAACAAAAAAATGACATACGCAAGTTTGTATGCCATCTTTTTGTAAGAAAATGTTCCCTGAGCGCAAAATATTAGCCTGCAAGTCCTAAAACCTGCAGGCTATTATCATTTGCATCTTTCGCTCATCCTTGAGCGAACCTTCCTCCGCGCGGCGCGTATAATAATGTACGCGAGCGCGAGGAGTGTTAGCGGAATGAGGGCATCGCCGAGGGGCTCATTACCGTCGTCTGTTTCTCCAGGGTTTCCTATTCTTCGCGGCCCGCCAGGTGCTTTTGCCGGTGAATAAGTAGCCCCTTCATATGCTGCCGTTCCATCGGCATTCAAGGTCGGGTTCGCGCTGTATTGACTCCCGGAACCCATCATCGTGCTGGTCGAATGGAAAACAGCATTCGGCTGTTCTACTTTCTGCGCCCCGAAAGTCTGCGCCTTGGCAGGTAGCGCCATCAGCGCTACCCCCATGATCATCATCAAAATTACTTTATTCCTCATATCTGTTACTGTTATATTTCAAAATCACTTCACTATTTGTCCTTCAGCGCTATAAACGCGACCGTTGATCATAATATACATCTTGTCGTTATAGATAAACTTCTGCGCTTTCACCTCACCGCTGTGGGTGTTGTCCACTCCTGTCGGTGTCTGCGGTGCATCTATCGGCGTACGGCTGATGTAGAAGCGGTTGGTGTCGCCTTCTTCAAATGTGAAGGTATAGCTATTCTCCGCATTGATCGGCGTCGATTTCTTTAACTTCAGGTCATTGAGGTAATAACCCATATCCGATCCGATAAACGTGAACGTATATTCGAGTTCTTGACCAGGAGCGAATCCCAGCACCGTTCCTTCTAATTCCGGAACTGCTGCTACCGCCATATGACCAATCTCTGTCTGTGCGTACAATGCAGCAGAAGGACCATCACCGGCCATATACTCAGCTTCCCAACCATTATCAAACTCTTCGCTGAACTGCTCGCTTTCCAACAGACAGACATCTGTGTAGGTTTTGCTATCCTTTACGCGGATAATAGACATCGGCACATCCGAATAGGTGTTCTGACGCTTCGGGGCACGCAACTTCTCTGTTAGACTATTGTTGCTTCCGCGAACAACCTTGCTGTAATCCAAGGTCAACGTAGCCTCATCGTTCACCTTAATCTGGTAAGCCTGCATAGCCGGAATGACGCTCAGTTTGCCTGCATTTCTCCAAACAGATGTACCTGAGGTTGCAAATGGAATAGGAATCCATTGACCGGTCGTCTCGCCTCCTTCTGTAGCGTTTATGACTTCCGTTCCACCATCATTTCCGGAGCAATATATATATGCCGTCTTGACGATATTTTCATCCGTGTTATCCTCGGACAACTGGTCTATCTGAATAGGAGCGCTCCAACTATTACCAACCATGTTGTAACCATCTGTACTATTAGTCAGCGTAATCTCTTGGGTAGCCGTGGAAGCCAATGTACCTGTCATCGTATAGTCCATATGAGTATCAGTACTACTGGTAGTAATACCTATTCCCTCGAACGCATACAAGTCAGTATAATAACCTCTACGCTCCCAGCCGGACGCCTCGTGATATACATAAGTAAATATCTTTGTACCTCCGTACGTCTCATTAGCAAATGTCGGATTCACGGGTATATACTCCATTGGAATAGCAAAGTATTGATACTTCCTGTTACCATCCGTCCGTCCAAGGCTGTACAAGTTCACCGTTGCTTTCGTATCGCCATCGGAGTTATCGAAGATCAGAGCACCCTGTCCGGAACCATCCGTATTGATGATCAGGTCATTGACAGTCGTCGGCTTCAGGTCGTTGGCCGCGAAATGCGGAGCCTCAGCCGTACGTACTTTGCCTCCTACGACTAATGCACCGTCCGCCATGATGGTCAGCTGTCCGGAGCATGTGCCGCCCGGAATCTTGCTGCTTGTACCGCTTGTCGCAATATCCACTTGCGCAACACGAACCTGAGCATTGCTTATTTCGCAAGGAGCCAAAATACGAACCTTCGTCTCATACGTAGGCAGTGTATTCTTTGCCCAGTTGGAGGCTGTATTCCAGTCCCGTTCTTTTCCGACCGTTCCGCCTTTGAAGTAGTTTGAGCAGTCGTCCACTTCCTCCATATTGGTCTTCAATAGGTAGGTCAGAATATTTCTAATAACAACCTTACCTTCATCCGTCAGCGCGCAGGTCTCGTGCAATGCTTTGGCATTGATACCGAATACCAACAGACGTGCTGCAGGCTCTTCCTGACGCTCGATGGCTGCTTGCAGCGTACCTTCAAGAATACGCCCAAGACCTAACAGACTTCCGGCAGCCTCACCGGTAAATCCTTGCAATGCCGGTTTCTCGTTGCCTTTCGTTTCTACATTGTATGCCACACCGTTGTAAATACCCTTCGTGGAATCGACTAAGATTACATGACGGAAGGTCTCGCCGTCAATCACTTCTTCCCAAACGTTTGTTCCATCCTCCGGATCCGGCAGACCGGATCCATATATCTCATGGTCTTTACATTCCAGACGCATCTCATACTGACGCGGATTTGGAGATTGTGGATTACCTGCAATACCCTTAGAACCCCAGTTCTTCAGCGCGCTCACGTAAGCCTCCATCGTAAATATCGGGCGTACATCAATCATCGTACCGAAGGCATTCACATAGCCCTTGGTCTTGTAGTCATCTCCTTTTTTAACAACCGTATTCGTGCTTGGATCATCGGTGATGAGGATTGCATCAAACTGCGAGTACTCTTCGCGGATAGCCTTCTCATCGGTTGTCCAATAGATATTCCGTTCCGATAGTTTGAACAGACGGTTTTCTGCTGCTGTACCAACACTATCCAGATATTCGTATAGTTCAGTTCCGTCTCCGTGTCCAACTGTGATGGAATCCTTTCTCATTCCTTTTCCGCCATCAGCTACAAACGCGATCTCTTTATAGTTAGTAGCTGCCTGGCAGTGGATAGTGATATTTTGCGATGCATTGCCGCCGCAACCGATTGCAGTAATGGTCAGCGTCTCGTTGCCGGCAGCCCATGTACCATCGTCATGAGCCGGAGCATCACCATTATCTTTCGTTCCGTTCAGATAGATGATACCATTCTCACCCATGTGGAAGCCGCAGCCGGCAAAACCGGTAATATTAGTACTATCGCTATTCCAGATAACCGTACTGCCGCTCGTCACCGTAAAGCTTGTCGCATTAGTGGTCTTCACTAATTCGATATCCGGCGTACGACGGTCTTTCTTCACATACCAGCTATCTACGATCTTGGTAACAGTAGCAGCAGCTTGTGCCTCAACCGTGATGGTGTTGGTCGAACGCTTCGCACAATGACGATCACCTGTATTGGTTACAATCACATAGTACGAACCGGCGGTAGTTGCGGTATAGTTATCCTGATTTGTGCCAACAGTCACATCCGGAGTTCCTACTTTGTACCACTGATATCTTACGCCGGCAGCTGCTGTATGACCTGTTACGGTCAGCAGGATACCCGAGCAACCAGGGTCTTCTGTCTCAATGGTTCCTGCTTCGTCGTCGCAGTCATCCGTTACAGTGATCGTGTAAGATACATTAGCCGAACTGAAGCAGCCGGAAGCAGCGATAGTAGCGGTGATGGTTGCTGTTCCTGCTGCACCGACCAAGTGAACCTGACCGGTCGTCGCATTGACGGTTGCTACAGTCGCATCACTACTGCTATAGGTAATAGCACCAAGACTGTTCTTATCCTGACTTGCCGTATATACGAAGTCATCGTTACTGGTACTCTTGCTTACTCCGTCCTTTGCAATATCTGCATCGCCGTCATCCCATGTCAGCGTTGGAGTTATGCCTCCGCCGGTAGCATAAAGCGTCATCGCAATTTTAGCAACTATAGCCTTATCTCCTGTCGCAAGCAAATAATATGTTCCTGCTGCCAAGTCATCGATTGTTGCTGAATAGAGAGTAGTAGCGGCTGCTGTTGTCGCATTCCATTTCGTTCCGTTAGATCCATTTGCTGTAGAACTATTCGATGTTCCAAAAGCAAAGTATTTGGTTTTGTCGGTACTTCCGTACACTATTTCCATACTACCAGTATAGCCTGTAGGAATCGTCATGCTAATATAGTATGATGTACTATTACCTCCATATTTCATTGCATTACTATATGAACCATGGTTGGTATATTCAGTCACATCGACCAGATCTTTTTTAAAGCCAGCACATTTATATTTGAACCCTGTTGTGCCATCTGTATATTCTGTCCCACTTTTGTAGGATATATCATCAGCATCTGTCTTATCGCTCATTGTTGCGCCATCAAAGATGGTAATAGTTGTACTTCCTCCCGCGCAACTTGTCAAAGTCTCCGAATGCTCGTCCACTTTAGGACCATACGTTCCGTCGGCAGGTACATCCAACGTAAAGGTAATCTCTGTTGCATCTGCTGCCAAGCCGGTTGTGATGTCGAAGTCCGCAGTCACTTGCACTTTGCTCTCGCCATTTTCGCTCACCTCGATATTCTTCAGCGTCACGCCTTCGGTAGCCGTTAGTTCCAGTTCATCCATAAATCCTGTGCTCCAATCGGTCTGGTCAATAACTGCCTTTACGCTGTAGCCGCCTCCGCCGCGATAGAGTTTGTCGTCCCTCTTCGTCACTGTCCAGCTTACTGTTACTGACGCACCCCACTTAGCATAGTACTCCTTGTCGCCAACAGAACCAGCCCCCAATACTACAGTGGGTAAGCCGGAGAAGTCACTCGCCTCATACCATCCGGCGAACACAAAGCCATCTTTCGTCGGAGCAGGCAAGGTGTAGTCTTCATCAAATCGGGTATAAGAGTCCTTATGCTCTACTTCGCCCCAATTACCTCCATTCAACTCCCAGGTAATACTATAAGTTGGATATACTATTACACTATATTCTACACTATTATGCGCGTTACACGTACCATTAGCTACTTCACACCAGTACTTTCCGGCATCACCTGCCGCACAAGAAGCCTTGGTGAAAGTATAACCTGCTGAACCGGTAGCCGCAGCCTGTACTTGAGATTTGCTACCCCACGTGTCACCCTTATACCATGTATAGGTAGTCAGGTTGTCGTAGTTCTCGCCGTCATGCGAAGCTGTCAAGGTAATCGTCTGACCCGGCACGTATTCCGATACACCGCTGATAGTCGGTGCGGAAGGTGTTGCGCAAGCGTAGTCATCCACTGTTCCGTAGAACTTCACATCCGGACCCATACAGAATGAGAATCCGCTTCCCGAACCGGACAACCATGCATAGACTTTGACAGTAATATCTCCGCGGAGCGAAAGACCCGAACTGAAGACAAAGTCTATCGGATTTAATGTACCATTATTATTTGGACATATATTATTAGTACTATAATATGTATTACCTGTTCCATCTGTCAAAACAGCTTTGTAGGTAATATCGCCGTTACTTTCTCCTCCTACATTGGCTACTTCGCAAGAAACCTTAGTCGGCACAACTACCTTGTCTGCGCTCTTCATACTAAAGGTAAAGCTTGCACCCTTGTCTGCATTGCTTGCACCGGAAGCTAACTGAATCTGAGGAGTTTTGTCTGAAGTAGCACCCGGCGAAGCAATTAGCGTTGCAGAAGAACCTATCGTTCCGATATTCGTCGGATTGGTCGTAGAAGGAGTGGTGTTATCTGTCCATGTAGCCACATTCACTTTCTTCTCCCATGTTACCAACGCTGAACTTGCAGGTGCCCAAACGGCATAGAGATCTACATCCGCACTGGTAATATCTATCTTCTGACCTGCCGTATAAGCTACAGCACCATCGTCACTGGTTGCCCAACCTTGGAAGTCATAGTCCTCTTTCGTTAACGGATAGCGACCGTAGTTATAGTTCAGCACCGTGGCTTTCGAACCGGCTGTGTAAGAAACTGTATCATTCACAAATCCCTCGTCTGCACCATTGCCATGGTAGTACACATGATAACAGGTACCGCCGCTTGTTGTAGAACTATACACCTTCAGGGAGTCTATGTAACTTATCTTACCGGAACTCGTTACCGTGAAGCGGAACTTGAACCGCAGCGCACTGGCTTTCTTGCCTGAAGGAATAGCCAAAGTTTTAAGCTTAAACTCACTATTGTTGTCTGCATAAGTGGTAGCGGGAAGCAACTGGGTAGAGTCCGCAGAGAAATTATCGGTCGAACACCAAACAGCTATTTTACAGCTGCCCTTGTCACTTGCGGCAAAATAGAACGAGATAGAGTCCACATTGCTAAACGTGCTATTTGTCTTGATTGATCCCTTGTTGCCGCTATCCGAACTTATCTGACACTTGTAAGCATTATTGCGCACTGCAGATGTTGTGGAGTTGTTGATTGTATTTCCGTCAGCGTCTTTATACTTGAATCCTATTGACGGAGCACTAGTGAATACTACGTTCGAGCCACCTTTCTCCTGATACGTCGTGTATCCCGTAGCAGCTACATCGGTTGTGCTCTTAGCCACGCCTTCCGCGTCGCATTCTTCCTCCCAGCGAGCATAGAGGGTAATATCTGCCGTCGGAGTATATGTCCAACTTATTTTCTCACCTGCGGTCGTGTACCAACCGTCAAATTCGTAGCTTGCCCTTGTCGGATCGGACGGTTTTGCGATACTTGCGCCTGCTGATGCCTGCGTAGCCGGCGAAACAGCACTACCACCATTACTATTAAATGTCACGGTATAAAGGGTTGGGGCAGCTGCTTCCACCCATTGTGCGGTGAACGTGGTGTTCACGGCTGTCATCGTGTACGACGCACCGGCTGCATACTTGGTCGAATTAGCGCTACACAACCAACCGTCAAACGTAAAGCCGTCTTTGGTCAGACCTTCCGAAGAAGCAAGCGTGATACTCGTTCCGCTCTTCTCAGGACGGTTTGTCGGCACAGTTCCCGTACCGCCATTCAAATCATAAGTGACGGTATAAACAGGCGTCGAGTTAGAGGTGTAAAGACGAATGTTTGTTTCCGTTTTGGACTGATTAAAGCCTGTACCCGAGGAGTAGTAAATATGGTAATCCGCTTCCGCAGTACGTTTAATCGTGGCCTTGCCATCGGCAAATGAGAAGACGAAGTCGTCCGTACCACTGCCAGTTGTTGCATTACCATATAGATTACTACTAACAGTAGTATTGGTTGTTATATAATGACTATCCTTGCCGAACAAGTTCCATGCTGTACTTTCTGCTTTAAGTTTCAGCGTATTTACATCGCTGCTAGTAACGGTTACCGTGGATTTATCACCTGCTACAGTAAAGCCGGATGTAATCGCATTGAGATACGGATTACTACCATCTGCCACGCCCATCATTGCAGCCTTTCCGTCATCCATGATAACATAGGTGTCGGTAGTATTCAACTGAGCCGTAGAGGTGACGAGGTAATAGGTCGTTCCCGCAGGAGCGGCTGTCCATTTTGCATAATAGTCTATTGCGCCATAAGCTTCATAGTCCAAGTCTGTAGCTGGGTAGGTGAGAGCATCATCCGTGTACCAACCAGCAAATGTGTACCCAGATTTGGTAGGTGTTGGGAATGTGCTAACCGCTTTGCCGGTTCCATATACGTAGTACGTACTGGATATACCTGCAACAGCATTGCCGTTTGTTTCCTTGAAACCGATAGTGAAGCGCGCTTCATAGAGAGCGTGGATATTGCTTACATCTGCAGTAACGGTTGCCGGAAGATTTTCCCAACTGATGAAGGCATACGTGCAAAGATCGTTATCCGGACCTGCCACGCCGGCTACGGAAGCCGTAGCAGTAACCGTGGTCGGTGACGCCGTATTAACGGTAAAGGTGTTGTCTCCATTATTAGTTACCGTCGTTCCGGCAGGAATAGAAGCAACCACGCCGTTCGTAATCGTTGCGCCACCCGTTGCTGCTCCGGACGTACCTACTGTTGTTGTCAAAGTATAAGTTGCCGCACTTGTCTTAAACGAGCTTCCGGCGAGAGCGAACCAAGCAGATTTATGGTCAGCATCGCAAACCGAACGAACCCAAGCATAGTAAGTTGTGCTGGCGGTCAAACCTGTTACGGCTTTCGTCTTGCTTGTAGAAGTCGTTGTAGCAGGTGTACTTGCCGTCGGAGCATCGCTACTTGTCGAATAGTAAATATCATAACTTGCGGCATTAGCTGCATCAGTAATCGTAAATGTCGCACCCGTGCTTGTGATGCTTCCTGCACTAAATGCCGTCGGCGCAGTAGGAGTGGTGCAAGATATTGGAGTATAGAACAAGCAAACTTCTGTTATTGTTGTTCCTGTCCCTTTACGAATTATTGTGAAACGAGTAGTATTCCCTGGAATACCAGTTATTTCATATTCATGGAAGTCCTTATCTGCAGTACCATCACCTCCGGGCACCTCTCCTATAGTCGTAGTGTTATCTGTATAGCCGTAACCAATGTGTTTAGAAATACTATTGGTTTTGGCAGTAAATGTTGCTTTCGTTAGATTTCCAAGTGCGCTTATATCAAACGTGATATAGTCACCCGATTGCGACATAAAGAAACCATTTTCAGTATAGGTTGATCCTCCGTCACCTCCTGCTACCTTTTTGATCGTCACACCAGATACAGAAGGCGCAGATGTAGAGTTGAACGTAATACATTTTGATGGACTTACCACTTCTTCCTCATACTGAGCGTACAAGGTTAAGGTTGAGGTTTCGTATTTCCAGTTGCCGGAACCGTCTGCATAATCCGTATTTGCTACTAATGTACCATTAGCGTTGATAACCTTCGTGCCGCTGGTCGCCTCGGTAAAGTAACCGGTTAAAGAATATCCGCTTTCACCAGCCGCAGCCGTGAACGAAGGCAGAGCACTGCCCCAAGTAGCCGTCACCGTTCCCGGAGTAGTGCTACCATGATTCGAGGTATTAGCATTTATCGTCACTGTCGTCGTCTTTGCTGTCCATGTCGGATAAAGCGTTACATTGGAGTTTGCTGTATAAGAACCGCTCAAAGTATAACTCGTTCCTCCGGTTCCGGCACTATTGGTATTCCAAGCCGTCTGCGTATAACCCGTACGAGTATAAGTCACTCCACGGAGAGTTATATTAACGCCCTTTATTTTTTTATCTACGATAGGACTTGTTCCTGTACCATAGGAACCTTTGTTATAGGTAATATCGTAAATCGTTTTTGCAGCATAATACAGCGTACATTTCTTTACAGTACTTGCCGCATCGTTGTATTTATTGCGACCTTCTACGATGATGGTGTGCGTTGTACCATCACTTCCTGCAGTTTGTGTAGCCTCTGTACTTGTGCTTTCCGAACCAATATTAGTACCTTCATTCTTAAATTGGTAGTATTTGGTCATGTTTGGATCGTCAGGTACAGTCGTTGCGCTTGTTACATGCACCTTAATCGTTGAACCCGGAGCCACGATATACGGATGAGCAGATGTACCATCCTCGCCTGCACCATAAGTCGTAGTTCCGTTATCTGCCATCACCAATGTGTTCATCGGAGGGCAATAGGTGGTCCAAGTTAAAGTAATACCGTCCCATCCTGACGAAGGTGCTACTAAACAGTTTTGTAACACCGATGTACGAGAATGAGCAGCGATAATATTTGCATAGTTATACTGGTCATTATGATTTGAAGGATTCATACGCATTATCTGCACTTGTCCTACATAATCTAAATTCGGAGTTTGCTGATAATATACCCAAGTTTCTAACGGACTCTCACTATACAATAAATCTCCTGCTTGACCATCCGAATCGTAATATTTGAATAAATATTTTGCGTGATATGCCGCATCATCCCAGTTGCTCTCATTACGACCATCAAAATAGAGGTATTTATTCTTGGTAAAAATGCCTCTCGGATACCAAACGCCTAATTTCTTATTGTCGTTATTCCATTTAAAGGCGTATGTTCCCGCCTCAGCTGTAGTAATGGTACACTCGTCACCATTATTAACAAACCCCCACCAATCCGAAGGAATAGAGTTGGTTATCGTGCCGGCATTACCATACCATGTTGTTCCCTCAAGAACCTTGAAAGTATAGTTTGTCTCGGCTTCTAATTCTATGTATACAGTTCCAATACTTCCAGAGAAATTAAATTCTCCTCCATCAGGTCGCCAATTGTTCATTGAACCTACGATAGCCGGACCATTTGCATAAGTACTCCACGTTCCTATCCATTTATGTGTCGGATTTCTACCCGCATCATAATCACCATCATTACTGATGCAGAACATATTCTTTCCTTCTGCGGGATATTGATCGGTAGTAATATTCCAACAGTTATCATCATTATATGTAAAGTTCGCTTTTTTACCTCGCGAGAATAGAACTTTCGTATATTCTTTTCCGCTTCCCGGCACTGTAATCGAATAAATAGCGTTAGCTGCATTCTCTGTTCCGCCTACATGTGTAGCCGCAGCAGACCATGCATTCTCAGTATCATTCCAGAAATAGGCATATATATTACCTGTACTAACCTTCCACAAAGCACCCAGACTTCCCCATGTAATATTTCCGCTCGCATCCTTGAAAAATACTTTCTCTCCCGATTTGAATGTCCGAGCAGAAGATGCTGGAGTATAGCAAATACCATAGGTATTCAACGCACCACTAGATATAAGTACACCTATTTTCGTTCCTGCACTTACTGCCTCTGTAAACGATATTGTCATCGTCCACACCTTTGTAGAAGCATTCTGCGAAGCTGTTACAGAGAAGTCCGTGGAGCTTGAATATTCAGTCCATGGATGAGCAGATCTTTCTGTAGAATTAGCTGTGAGTACTGAATTATGGAAAACTTTGCTAATAGAGCGACTACTGCTATTATAACCTGTTATTGTTATACCCGTAATATTCACGGGGAAACTTAAAACCATACGCTGCGAAGATAGAGCCGCACCTTTGTCATTTGAATCATAGCTAAGTTGGTTATTGGTTCCGAAATATGTATGCCCCGCTATCGTGTCATAATCGCTATTACAAGCATAAATGACAAAATTTGATGCAAATTCATATCCATTACGAGTCATCGCACCCACATTTGCGGTACTCATTGTCCCACAAACGTCCGCTCCCCACGCCATACCAACATTAGCCATACTCATCACGAGTACGGCAAAAATCACGGCAATGTACCGACACATTGTGGCGAGAGTAGATCGGTCCATTCTCGGTTCAACCTCGGTCCATTCTCGATCCATTCTCGGGCCACCGAAATTAAAATTAGTAAATTTTTTCATGATATTTTGTGTTTTTTTATGTTATTATTCTATTTTAATCGTGTTGCATTTGATAAATTTCTTTTTGCCGCTCTATCAGCACAAAAGATTTTGGACTCGCCGCGTCCAAAATGTTTGGGAAGCACTGATAGAAGCGAATATACTTGTATAAACTACTGAAGTCAAAACCACTGCCATATGTTGATGTTAATTGTTTTGCAAGGTCTTGTACTAAACTTTTGCCATACAACTCTTCACGCGTTTGATCTCCAATTAGTTCTTCTGCTATACGTCGTCCCAGATACCAGTTCCTTTGAACCAGCACATAGTTCACGGCGCGATATGCTGTGTTCCTTGCAGACTCAATAATCTTACCGGTATCCGCAAATAAGTTTCCCGTTTGAATATATCTCAGTTCTTCTGTCATTTTTACAAGTTTTTCATGATATTTTGTGTTTTTTATGTTTATTTCTATTGTGTTTTTAATAGTTTTCTAGTTGACTAGCGGACTAGTTATTTTAAAATCCTCTTACTTTCCTTCTTGCGGCGGACATCTTTTCTTTGAGACCTCCTTCCTCTAAAAAGGCTTTTTCTACAGTTCGCAGATAAGTCATCAATCCCCTGTCAGCCTGATGAATCAGCGTCAGTGCCACATTACAAAACTCCTCAATCGTCCAGCGTTCATAATAAGGCTGGTAATTCTTCAAATCATGATGGCGGTAACAATATTGTACCATCTTCTCATATCTCGGATGTCCCTTTTGCCATTGTTCTAATCTACGTGATCGTAGTTGGTCCTCATAATCCTCCATCAACTCTAACAAACTTCCGCGCGCCGTATTCAATAACTTAATTTCCATCTCTTTGCTTGTCATTCCATCCGCTTTGCCTTCTACTACATTTTGCTTCCCACTACGAGCCGCTTGCTCCATTTGGTCTTTTGTGCGGTCTCCCCGATACAGATTATGTTCTTGATACCAATAGGTCATATCATACAAGATAATTGCCTTCTTGTAAAAAAGCAATTGACGATAATCGCCCGGGTAATGCAAAAATCCGTTTTCGTTGAGTGTTGTCATGTTGTTTACTATTCTAGTTGTCTAGTTGACTAGTTGGCTAGCCGGATAGAGGTGCCTATATACGCTTATATGTATATTCGTTCGCAGGCTGCGAACATTTTGCAAAATCATACGCATCAAAAATTTGTCCATCCACAAAAATTCCTTCTCGCGGCGGTAGTGCCGAATGTACAAAAGACTCTATCTGCGCCTCCGTTTTTGCAACTCTTTGCTCCAAACGCTCAAAACGATTACTAATCGCATAGCCATACCTCAAGTAATTATTGAGCACCTTCGTCGCCCATTGCCTAAACTGCACGCCCCTCTGACTTTTTACGCGGTAGCCCACAGAGATGATAACATCCAAATTGTAAAATAGTACATGGCGAGATATTTTACGACCGCCTTCATTTTGAACTATTAAAAAATCTTTAACAGTTGCCTCCTTGAGCAATTCACCTTCTTTGTATATATTGCGGATGTGAATGCTTATATTAGGTACCGTTGAGTCGAATAACGATGCCATCTGTTGCTGGCTTAACCACACCGTCTCGTCCGCCAGTTGCACATCCAACTGCACCGCACTATCCGCGCTGCGATAAATGACTACCGTTTCATCACTTGGGTTATATTTCTCTATTTCTTTTTGCATTTTTTTTTGTCAAAAAATTTGCGTATATCATTTCTTTGTCTCTTCGGACTTTTTCCTTTCTTCTTCGTACCGAGCTTCGGTTGCTGCATAACCTATCGGATTCGGTTTGTCTTTTTGGGGCGACTCTTGGCCTCTAATACTTAGAGCACCTATTGCATCATAGATATTATCTAACTCCTGCCGCATCTCTTCGCTCAAATCATTCACTGCTCCAAGATTGTTCTCCAGCGCATCTTCCAACATCTGCATCTTCATCCGCAACTCATTGATCGCCAACTCGTGTTCCCGATTCTGTAATATTAATCGCCGTGCAGCTACGAAAGCTCGCATAATTTCTACATTTACTTGCACTGCGGTTGCACTTCTTAGTACGCTGGAAAGCATAGCTACACCTTGCTCTGTAAAGGCATAAGGGGTCGAACTACCAATGTTGTAATTTGAGGGTGTCACAATTTGTGATGACCCCATGTAAATCAGCGAGTTAGATTCGTCTTTTGTCAATTTAAACATAAAATCTTCAGGAAAACGTTCTATATTTCTATTGACAGCTTGCTTCAGTACGCGCGTCTCTACTCCGTATAACTGTGCCAGTTGAAAATCCAACATCACTTGCTCCCCTCGCAACATTAATATCGCCTGCTGTAATTTATACGGCTGGATATTGGCTCTCGATGTCTTTACTATTTCTGATTGTTTTGCCATTTAGATGTGTTTTTTTTATGGTACTTTTGTGCTTTTCACGTACGCGTGTTCCATATTTAGATACAAATCGGCTGCAAAGTTAATACTAATTTCCGAAATATGCAAATTATACTTTACAAAAATGCCAATTTTGTGTAATTTTCTACTTTTTCCGTCAATTTGTCGCCATTTGTCGGCAGTTTTTTTTCTCCAAATATTTGCACATGTGATTATTTTGTTGTACCTTTGCAGCCCGAATTGAAAAGAGCCGATTATGATGTGCAATGAGATACAGCGTCCGTTGGCGGAGATTTGTGGCCGCTACCCGCAGGACCAGATTGTGGTCGTGCTGGATCGTCGTGTGGCGTACGAGACGGCGTATCCGACGCTGCGGCTGGAGGTGAGCGAGGAGCACAAGGACCTGAGCTCCCTCACGCAGATATGGGACTTTTTCTTTGCACACCACATCACCCGTAGCGGGCTGGTGATCTGTATCGGCGGCGGCGTGCTGACGGACATGGCGGGGCTGGCTGCGGCTATGTACAAACGCGGGGTGGACTACGTCAACATCCCGACGACCCTGCTGTCCATGGTGGACGCATCGTCAGGCGGTAAGACCGCCATCAATTACCACGGTCTGAAGAACAGCATCGGCGTGTTCGCCGAGCCGGTCGAGACACTTATCTGCCCGAACTGGCTGCACACTCTGCCGGCCGAGCAGTTACTCAGCGGCTACGCCGAGATGCTCAAGACAGGACTGGTTGAGCCTTCAGTGGTCAGTGGTCAGTATTCAGACTCCCTATGGAACCGTTTACTCAACTACGACCTGGAGGCGCTGGACGAACAATCGTTGGCACCGCTGATCGCGGATTGCGTAGCGGTCAAGACGCAGATCGTGAGCTCCGACCCGCATGAGCAGGGTGCACGCAAGGCGCTTAACTTCGGTCACACTTTCGGGCACGCGCTGGAAGAACTCTCCTTTGTACATCGTACATCGTCCCTTCGTCCTTTGCTCCACGGCTATGCCGTGCTCTACGGCATGATCGCCGAACTGTACCTGAGTGTGACGCGCTTAGGCTGTCCGCGCGAACCGCTCCAGCACCTCACGCAACTCATGCTCCACTACTACGGCAAACCGCAGTGTAAGTGCTCCGACCGCGAGCAACTCATCGCGCTCATGCAGCAGGACAAAAAGAACGAGCGTGCAGCCGAAATCAACTGCACACTCATCCGATCCATCGGGGAACCGGTCATCAACCAGGTCATCACCCCCGATGAGGCTTCCGAAGCCTTCGATTACCTCTTTAGCCTCTAACCTCTAACCTTTAGCCTCTAACCTTTAGCCTCTAACCATTCGCCATTAGCCATTATAAGCGGCCACAATGCGCTTCACCAGCGGATGGCGAACGATATCTTTCTCGTTGAACTCAATGATCGAGATGCCTTTGATGCCGTGGAATCGCTCCAGCGCATCGCGCAGACCCGACTTCTGGGTCGGCGGCAGGTCGATCTGCGTCATGTCTCCCGTCACGATCATTTTTCCGCCCAAGCCCAAACGGGTGAGGAACATCTTGAGCTGCAGCGCGGTCGTGTTCTGCGCCTCATCGAGGATGACCACCGCCTCACTCAGCGTCCGTCCGCGCATGAACGCGAGAGGCGCAATCTGAATCGTCCCTTTCTCCATGTACTCGGCCAACTTAGCTGCCGGAATCATGTCCTGCAACGCATCGTACAGCGGCTGCAGGTACGGGTCGATCTTCTCTTTCATATCGCCCGGCAGGAATCCCAGTTTCTCTCCTGCCTCTACCGCCGGACGGGACAGGATGATACGCTTCACCTCCCGGTTCTTCAGCGCCCGCACCGCCAACGCGATCGCCGTGTAGGTCTTACCGCTACCCGCCGGACCGACCGCAAAGAGCAGGTCGTTGTCCTCGTACGCCTTGACCAGCGCCTGCTGGTTGGTTGAACGCGCATAGATGGACTTGCCGTTCACACCGTGCAGGATCAGGTTATCCGTTGCCCGCTCGGCCGGTTTGTCCCCGTGCAGCAACATCAGAATATCCTGCTCGGTGAGGCGGTTGTTGCGAATACAGAACTGCTCGCACAGCTGGAGCGAATGTTCAAAATGTTCCACCGCTTTCTCCGAACCCGATACTTTCACTTGGTATCCCCGTGCGACCACACGCACCTCCGGATGTTGGTTTTTGAGACAAAGAATGTTTTGGTTGTTCACACCGTAAAAAGTAGGTGTGTCTAATACATCAGAGAGATTTACGATTTTGTCTGTTATCATGTTTGGTATTTTGGTTCTTTTTTCTAAAAACGGTGCAAAGTTACAAAAAAAAATGCATTGTTGCAACAATTTCGTGAAAAATAATCGCATTTACTTGTGTAAATGAATTTTTTGTAGTATCTTTGCAAAGTTTTTTAATTTGGATGAGTATGCGATCAAGATTAATAGGGCTGCTGCTTCTCTGTTTAGCAAGCATGCCGATCATGGCGGAAGATGTCGTTTATATCACGACGGATCAGTTCCGCGCCCGTATTTTCGACTACAAGGCGAACCAGGAATGGGTCTATGCCGGTGACAAACCGTGTATCGTGGACTTCTACACCACTTGGTGCGGACCGTGCAAACGCTTGGCACCCATCATGGAGGAGTTGAGCCAGAAGTACTGCGGCCAGGTTATCTTCTACAAAGCCGACACCGAGCGGGAGCGCGAACTGGCGCACGTGTTCGGTATCAGTTCCATTCCGCAGGTGCTTTATGTCCCGGTGGAGGGCAAACCGATGCTGCTCAAAGGACTCTACCCCAAGGAGGACATCATCAAGATCATTGACGAGTTCCTCTTAAAAGGGACAAAGTGACCATGTACAAGGTACAAAGGAGATGCAGGTAGAGTTCGTTCTGCTTATATTATCGTTGCTGTTCTTCGTCAGCATTATTGCGGACAAGATCGGTTATAAGTTCGGTGTGCCTGCCCTGCTGCTGTTTCTGGTAGTAGGTATGTTGTTCGGACCGGATGGTATCGGTGCGCTGCTGGGCGGAAGCGGATTGGAGATCAACACCAAGAACGCCGAAGCGCTCAGTACGGTCGCGATGTGTATCATCCTGTTCACCGGAGGTATGGACACCAAGCTCAGCGATGTGAAGGCGGTGCTGCTACCCGGTGTGACCTTAGCGACCTTGGGCGTGCTGCTCACCTGTGTCATCACGGGAATCATCATCTATTTCATCTTCGGCTGGTTCAGCGCGCTGACCACCGTCTCGATCTGGATGGCGCTGCTCATTGCGGCAACCCTGTCCAGTACCGACAGTGCGAGTGTGTTCTCGATCATGCGCACCAACGGCATCGGTATCAAGCACGAACTGAGGCCGCTGTTAGAGTTGGAGTCGGGTGCCAATGACCCGATGGCGTATGTGCTGACTACGACCCTCATCGGCGTCGTGCTGGCGGGTAGTAAGCATGTGGAGGCACTGCCGATCGTGCAGGTCATTGTGGTCCAATTGGTCATGGGTACCGTGCTCGGATTTGCGTTAGGCAAAGGACTCGTGCTGCTCATGCGCCGCGTCAAACTGGCCAACGAAGCGCTGTACCCCATCATGGTCCTCACGGCCTGTATCTTCATTTTTGCCAGCACGTATTACCTGCAAGGTAACACCTATCTCGCCGTCTATGTCGGCGGTCTGATCATCGGAAACAGTAAGTTCACCCGCAAACGTCAGACCAAGTCGTTCTTCAACGGTCTGACCTGGCTCAGCCAGTTGTCTATGTTCCTCATGCTCGGTCTGATGGTTCGCCCGTCGGAGTTCCTGCGTCTGGACGTGTGGCTGCCGTGTCTCATCATCAGTGTGGTGATGATCGGTATTTCCCGTCCGCTGTCCGTGCTGCTGTGTATGTGGCCGTTCAAACGATGGCGTACACGCGACCGCCTGATGCTCAGTTGGGTCGGACTCAAGGGCGCCGTGCCCGTCATCTTCGCCGTCATGTGTAAGGCTGAAGGGGTGCCGAATGCCGATATCATCTTCAATGTGGTGTTCCTCTGCGCCATCGTCTCCCTGCTCATGCAGGGCACGACGCTCACCCTCATGGCGCGTAAGCTGAACCTGGCTGTACCACCCGAGGAGGAGAAGGTGTTGGAGCACTTTGATCTGGACCTGCCGGAGGAGATCCAATCCTCGGCACGGGAGGTGGAGGTGACGGAGCAGATGCTCGAACGCGGTAACACCCCGCGCGAACTGGCCATCCCGCCGCACACCCTGATCGTCATGGTCCGCCGGGGCGAGGACTTCTTTATTCCTACCGGTTCGAGCGAGCTGAAGGAAGGAGACCAACTGCTGGTTATCTCCGACCATGACGCGAATGCCGCTTACCAGCACCTCACCGACGAGGCCGAAGAGGAGGCACTATGGCGCGCCGAAATGCGTAACAAAGCCAAGAACAGATGGCTCCGTGCTACGAAGTGGATGCATCGTAAAGTTTAAAGTTGAAAGTTGAAAGTTTATAGTATATATGCAAAAGACCGTTGTCTTTCTAACCGGTGCGACAGGCACCATGGGTTATGCGGGTATGCAGGAGATCCTGCGCTACCCCGACCAATACGAACTGCGTATTCTTGCTCGTCCGAGCAAAAAGAATAAAGAGCTCCTCTCCCCTCTAACCGCTAACCCCTCACCCCTAACCGTTATTTGGGGCGACCTCACCAACTACGAGGACGTGCTCAAAGGTGTGACGGGTGCCGATATCGTGCTGCATGTGGGTGGCATGGTGTCCCCGCAAGCGGACTACCGTCCCAAAGCGACGCTGCGCACCAACATCACCGCGGCGAACAACATCACCAAGGCCGTGCTCGCACAACCCAAGGACAAGCAACCCAAAGTGGTGTATATCGGTTCGGTAGCCCAGATGGGTGACCGCCGTGAACCGCTTCATATGGGTCGTGCCGGCGATCCGATTTGCGTGTCCGCGTACGACCACTACGGGCTGACTAAAGTGATGGCGGAGCGCATCATCACCGACTCGGGCATCAAGACCTGGGTATCTCTTCGTCAGTCGGGTATTCTCTATCCGGCGATCCTCAAGAACTACGACCCGATCATGTTCCATGTGCCGATCCGCGGCGTGCTGGAGTGGGCGACGGTCGAAGACAGCGGACGACTGCTTGAGCGTGTCTGCCGTCCTGACGTGCCGGCGAAATTCTGGAACAACTACTACAACATCGGGTCCGGCAAGGAGTACCGACTCTCCAACTACGAGTTCGAGTGCCTGCTGCTGGACGCGATCGGCTGTCCCAAACCCGAACAGATCTTCAACGCCAACTGGTTCACGACCCGCAATTTCCACGGCATGTGGTACATTGACGGGGATAAACTGGAGGACATGCTCCATTTCCGTGCGAACGTGCCGGTGAAGGCGTATTTTGCGCAAATGGCCAAAGCGGACTCGCTGCCTTGGGGCATCAAGTTCGCCTCCAAGACCCATATCGCCAAACTGTTCCCGCACTGCGTCAAGTTGGCGATGCGCAAGATGGCGAACAGCAAGGAGCACGGTACACAGTGGTGGGTGAAAATGGCGAAAGGCGAAGGGACAAATGGCGAAAGGGCTCGTAAGCGCATCGCTGCTTACTACGGTTCGTTGGAGGCCTACAAAGCCATACCGGATTGGAAGCATATGGATCTCAGCCATAACAGCGAGACACCGGTGCTGCTGGATCACGGATACGATGAGAGCAAGGATGTGGATCAACTCACCGATGCCGAACTGAACAAGGCTGCGGCTTTCCGCGGCGGTAAGTACCTGGGCAACGACCTGTGGGAAGATGCGAACGGTAATCAGTTCAAAGCCGGTCGTCGACTCATTCTCTTGGGCGGTCACTGGTCTCCGTTCGACATGCCGTACCCCTATGCGCATGAACCCCAAGAGAAACAGGTGCCTTGGCATTGGGACCGCGTCGCCAAACAAAACCCCTTCTTCGCACAACTCTGGGCACCGCTCCACGATGCGTCGGAGGATAATATCTACGGACCGGAAATATTCGAAGGTTGGGAGAAGTAAACTAATTGACGATTGGACGATTGACGAGGTACAATTGATTGACGATTGAAAATAATTGACGATTGTCAGCAGCGTAAATCGTAAATATAACAAAATCGTACCTAAATCGTAAATCGGAAAAGTGTTCATCTGTAAATCGTAAATTGTTTAGATGTATTTTGACGAATTAGCATTATCGGATGAGGTGTTGGATGCATTGTGGGACATGCATTTCGATGAGTGTACCCCGGTGCAGGAGAAGACGATCCCGGTGATCTTGGAGGGCCACGATGTGATCTCGTGCGCGCAGACAGGCACCGGTAAGACGGCGGCGTATATACTGCCGCTGCTCACCAACCTGGCGTTCGATGATCACGACCCCGATAAACTGAACGCCATCATCATGGCTCCGACGCGCGAACTGGCGCAGCAGATCGACCAGCAGATGGAAGGCTTCGGCTACTACGTGCCGTTCTCGTCCGTCGCTATCTACGGCGGTAAGGACAACGGAGCCTGGGGCACGCAGGTCACAGGACTGCAACGCGGTGCGGACATCGTCATTGCGACCCCGGGACGACTGCTCAGCCAGATGAACATCTACGACATCGATTTCTCCGGCGTCAAGTATTTTATACTGGACGAAGCGGACCGCATGCTTGATATGGGTTTCTACGACGATATCATGACGATCGTGCGTAAGTTGCCCAAGGACCGTCAGACCCTCCTTTTCTCGGCTACCATGCCGCCTAAGATTCGCCAATTGGCGCGAACGATATTGCACGACCCGGTGGAGGTCCAGATCGCGGTCTCCCGTCCGCCCGAGAGCATCAAACAGATGCACGAGTTCGTCGATGAGGGTAAGAAAGTGGAAGCAGTGTTGAAAACACTGCAAATGGCGAAAGGCGAAGGGGCAGAAGGGCTAAAGAAGGTCATTGTCTTTGCCGGTAAGAAGCAGCGGGTGAAGGACCTGACGCGTACGTTACGTTCCTTAAACATAGACGCGCGTGCGATGCATTCGGACCTGGAGCAGAACGAACGGGACCAGGTGATGCTGGATTTTCGGAATGGTAAGATAGGGGTGCTGGTGGCGACCGATGTGGTGTCGCGCGGCATCGATGTGACCGATGTGCCGCTGGTCATCAATTACGACGTGCCGCATGATCCCGAGGACTACGTGCACCGCATCGGTCGAACCGCCCGGGCAGAGAACAGCGGAGAAGCGATGACACTCGTGTCACCGGACGATATGCATTATTGGAAAAAAATCGAGAGATTTTTAACTTTAGCCTCTAAAGATGACGAATCCTCCACTCGTTCGGGTAAAGGTTATTCAGACGGTTCCCGACATTCTTCGCGAAACCGAGGGGGACACCCTCATAGGTCAAAAGGACAAGGCCGAGGGGGACACCGGCGAGCATCAGCGCCTCGGTCCTAAGGTAACTCAGTGCCTGTTCGCGCGTCAGCGCTACGTTCGGGAAAGCTTCTTTGCGCATCTCCTTGGCCATACTCAAGCTGTGCTGCGGTGCGATACCGCGGCCGCGCTCTTCTCCCAGACCGAAACCGGTCGAGATACAGGTCAACTGGGTTGATAACCAATCAATGATCTCTTTGTATTTGAACGGATAGGCTGTGGCAAAACGGTCCGAGTAACGGATCGCCCACTCGTCGGGGTGCTGCAGCCAGGAACGCATGACCGGCATGTACTCCGGGTGCGGCATGTTGGGTTGTTTCTTGGGCGTCTTGATCTTAGACTGATCCAAAAAACCTTCGTACTTACGCAGTGCGCATAAATAAAATCCTTCCCCTTTCGCTTTGTGCGGGTAGAAGTGGTATCCGACGGAACCTTCGACGATGCCCCATTCGGGTTCATAATCGATCGGCAGCACTTCGGCGCCTAAGGTCTCTGCCATCCACTCGACGTTCTTCTCGTTCTCCTCTTGGTTGAACGTGCAGGTCGAGTAGAGTAGGATGCCACCGGGTTTGAGCGCATCCCACACATCCATGAGGATGCTGCGTTGCCGCTCTGCGCAGGCTTTGACGGCCTTGAGGCTCCATTCGCTGCGTGCCTGCTCGTCCTTACGGAACATGCCTTCGCCCGAACAGGGAGCATCCACCAGGATGCAATCGAACAGATGTTTGCACAGTTCGCCGTATTCGGCGGCGGTGTTATGGGTGACGACGGTGTTACCGTTGCCCCATTTCTGTATGTTCTCCGAGAGAATGAACACACGTTGGCGCACCACTTCGTTGCTCAGCAGCAGGCCGTCACGACCGAGGTACTCGCTGATGAGCGTACTCTTACCACCCGGTGCGGCGCACAGGTCCAGCACAATAGAGGACGGATCGACGTACTGCTCCAAGGCTTGTTGGATGAACATCGAGCTGGCTTCCTGCACATAGTAACAGCCGGCATGGAAAAGGGGATCGAGGGTGAATTGCGGACGCTCACTCAGGTAGTAGCCGTCGATGTGCCAAGGCACTTCTTCCGGCTCTCCTTCAAACGTGAGCACGTCCAGTTTGCTATTCAAACGAATCGATGTAACCGGCTCTGTTTCCAGCGCCCGAATCAGCAGTTCAGCCTCATTGCCCAGCTGCTGATGCATGCTTTCTATGAAATCTACCGGTAGCACTTTTTCAAAATTTGCTGCAAAGTTACAATAAAAAAATGACATACGCAAATAAAACAGAAAAAATCGCCCTCTCGAGCGATTTTTCCTTTTAGCCAATAACCATTAGCCATTAGCCTTTCGACCATTAGCCATTAGCCTTTATATGGCTTTTAGTGGTTATACCTACGGTGTTCTTCGTTCTTTTTCCGCAATTTTATGCGGATTCCTTGCATATATGAGATTTTTTTATTAACTTTGCACTCGATTTCGAGGCTGAATCTTCAAGATCGCAATTTGCGATGTTGAACGATGACAGCATCTCATCACAATTTGTGACGACATCTAGTTCTTCTGAAGATATGGTTTGGCTTTACAAAGATCGACGGTTGGACCACAGATGAACTGTTAAGTAAAATTTAAGAGTTGAGTTCAACATATACGTCAACGGCCCAAGACGTTAAACAGGGCAATACGAATGCCGGCGAGACCGGCATTTTTATTTACAATAGTAACCATTTAACACAAACAACAATGAGAAAAAAAATCACTCTATGAGCAAATCGCTCATTGGAAAAACATCGGTGAATGGGATGACATCAAAAAATGGTATGTTCAGTCCGACACCTACGAACGGTATTTTAATATCGTACAATTCATTAACCTAAACAAATCCAAATACGGCTATCGATACCGTGAGAAAATTCTTGGAGACAATCTCTTTATTCAGCAATTCGGCTACCTTGACCTGGATTACCTGAAGAAGGCCATGTATGTAATGAGAAAGACCGAACCCTAAAAAGTGGGTACTAATTTAGTACCCGCTTATATCGTCATTTACCTCTACCTTTGCACCGCCTTTCGGAGACAAACCATCCCTCCGATGGGCGGTGTTTATGAATCAAAATAATTTACAATCTCTCATCGCGCAGGGTGTCGTCAAACAAGTGCCGTTGGTGCTCGCGAAAAACTACATCCGCTACGGACACCCGGACGGGTATTTCCTGAAACCCGATGGGCAGATAGCGAAGGACACTTTTCCTCCTTCCCAGTATACGCACAGAGGAGGTTCGGCATACCCTCGTTTGCGCGAATGCGTCAATGCCTGCCATATCCTTATGGCGTACGCTTTCTATGGAGAACGCCCGACCTATGTCAACGCCAAAAGACAAGTGAAGCCCTTCCATGCACACCACCTCAATGGTGACAAGTTCGACTATCGGCCGGCTAACATCCTCGCATGGCTGCACCCGACCGTTCACCGCATCGCCGACAAGCGTCAATCTGCACTCAAAGAAGTCGTTCCGGATGGCGACCTGCATGCCTTCACCTACGAACGCTTGCGCGAACTCCAGGATCCCCGCACCATGTCCGATGAGGTCTTCCAAACCGAACTCGCCAAGATCCGTGATAAGTATAAGAAACGCGACCCCCTTGCCCAAATGCACTTTGAGTGTACCCACCACATGGAGATCTAAAAATCCTTTGTTAATTACCGCCGGATATTATCCGGCACCCCAAAAATCAATCATTATGCAAACTGAAAATTTAAAACTCTTGCGCTCCCTGCGCACCCAAGAAAAAGCCATCAAGGCTCGTATCGACGAAATATCCACCGAGGCAACCAACGAAGCCGTTGCCATCCTTGCCGCACAAGGTCTCGACCGAGGCGAGTTCACCATCCCTGGAGTAGGCACTTTCCAACTCCAGCGCACCGATGTCTTTGACTTTGCCGACTACAACAAGTACAAGCAAGAACAAGCCGTCAAATGGCGTGAGAATGCCAAAGAAAAGGTCAAAGAGCAGAACCTCGTCAAGGCTCGCACCGCCATCATGAACGGCTATGTCAAGACCTTCGTCGAACTCTATCCCGACAAAGAACCCGACGAGATCAAACTCACCGTCAAAGTGATCGAGTAGTCCGTGGCAAAAGAAAAAGAAAAGTGCTCAAAAGAATAAAGAAAACTATGCAGAGAGTAGAATGCACCCCACTATGTTACACATAGTACCCCAAGCGGGTGCTTCTCTCTTCTTTTAAAAGATTTTTTTATGGAA